>Ga0207874_1000860_pt1 | contig 39836 bp, 36 predicted proteins | sample HigsolmetaAR201D_FD_184833 | JGI IMG/M metagenome (GOLD analysis project Ga0207874, IMG submission 184833) | Ionic liquid and high solid enriched microbial communities from the Joint BioEnergy Institute, USA - AR20-1-D (SPAdes) (version 2) ...
CGGCTTGGCAGCGTGCTGTTCAAGGACTTTCTGGCGCTGCACTTCTCGCAGACCCGCCCGGCGGCCGACGAGCGCGCCGAACACCCGGTGATCGTGGCCGTCGCCGACAAGATCGGGCGCGCGCGGGCCGCCGGCGCGGTGGCCGCCGACGTCGATCCCACCAACAGCGCGGTGTTCTTCCTGCTCGGGCTGTACGCCCTGCTCATCACCACCCACGACTGGCCCGACCAGCGGGCGATGATCGACGACTACGTGACCCGCACCCTGCGCAGCGTCGAGGCACGCTGACCCGCCCCGATGTTGTTGACTCGAGTCAGCGAAGCTGCCTAGCTCTGGGCATGCTGACCGCGACCGGCAGCGGCCGCGAGGAGCACCTGGAACGGTCCCGGCAGGCCCAGCGCCGCGCCGACCGGTGGCTCATCCCGGGCAGTGCACTGATCGGCACCGCCACCCTCGGCGTCTTCGGGCTGCCGCTGTTTCTGCGCGGGGTCTGGTTGCAGCGCAAGGCCGCCCGCGACGGGCTGGCGGTGCGCCCGATGCTGGTCACCCTGATCGGCTACTGCGTGATCATCGACGCCGCGATCAACGTGTTCGGTCGGGCGCTGGATCTGGTCGCCCACCACACCCTGTTGGCCCGGGTGCTGCTCAACGGCTGGGGTGCGATGTTCGACGCCGGGTACTTCTGGCACTACAACGAGCTGTGGATCGGCGGGGCGGCCGCACCGGGCGAGAAGGCCATGGAGGTCGGCATGATCCTCACCGTCTTCGCGATGCGGATCGCCGCGGCCATCGGTTTCCTGCAACTGAAGCGCTGGGGCCACCAGTGGATGATCGTCACCTGCTGGATGGGCGTGGTGATCTGGTGCCTGTACGTGTTCAACATGACCATGTACGCCGACGTCCGCTACGCCGGCGTGGTGCTGCCGGTCGTCGGATGGTGGCTCTACGACATCTTCTACATCACCCCGTTCCTGGCCATCCCGTACCTGCACACCGTCAACCGCGAGATCTTCTCGGACTAGAGGGGGACCGACATGTGGGCGTGGCTCTGGGAGATCCTGCGCTACGTCGCCGCCTGGGGCGGCACGGCGCTGGTGATCTGGTTCTGGTACTGGATGTTCTCCTCGCTGGGCACCTTCTAGCCGATGAGCGCCGGCACCACCGATGCCCGCGCACTCGCGCTGGAGCGCAGCTGCGCGGTCACCGCCGTCGCGCTCAGCGACGGCCGCCGGCAGGGGGCACGCCTGGTCACCGGCGAGCACCGCGCCTTCGGGCTCACCGCCGCCGCCGACCACGTCCACGTCCCCTGGCCGGCCCCCGACACCGACTGGAGCCGGCACACCCTGACCTGCGGCATCGCCCTGCAGTGCGCCCCGAGCAAGGAACGGCTGCTGCACTACCGGCCGGCCGGACTCACCGCCCGCGAACTGCGCGCGCTCACCCTGGTCGAGGCCGGGGTGGCGCTGGGGTGGGTGGCCGGGCGCTGGCCCGGCCTCGCCGCCGAGACCGCCCGCCGGCTGCCCGGGGTCGAGCCGCTGCCCGCCGACCTGTCCGCCGAGCAGATGCTTCGGCAGGCGATCACGTTGGCGCGCAACGGTACCGCGCCGCCGGTGCCGCAACTGGCCGGCCGGCTTCCGGCCGTGCTCACCGCCGCTCCCGGGCTGCCCGACCGGCTGCGCCGCACCCTGGGCCGGCTGCCCTGGACCTCGGCGCAGCGGCGGCTGCCGCGGCCGTACTCGGTGCCGGTCGGCGGCGACGGCGGAATGCGCAATCCGAACCTGCCGCCGCCGAGCCGCCCGCAGGACAACGACCTCGACCTCACCCCGCAGCACCGCCCCGGCATCCCCTACCCGGAGTGGAACGCCTGGACCGAACGGTTCCTGCCGGACCACGTCGCGGTGCTGGAGCGCCGGCTGCCCACCGGAACACACCGGCCGCAGCCCGTCCCGGTCGAGCTGCGCCGCTGGTTCGAGCGGCACACCCACCGGGCGATGCGCGGCGGGCTGGCCGACGGCTGCGATCTCGACGTCGACCGCTACGTCGCCCACCTGGTCGACCTGGCCACCGGCACGGCCGGCGAACCGCGCGTCTTCCGCGACCTGCTGCCCGCCGCCCGCGACGTCACCACCGCACTGCTGCTGGACGGCAGCGCCTCGCTGGGCGTACACGGCGGGCGCGTCTTCGAACTCGAACTTGCCTGTGCCGACGCGCTTTCGGCGGCCATGACGGCGGCGCGGGAACGGCACGGCATCTTCGTGTTCACCGGCAACACCCGCCACCGGGTCGAGGTCACCTGCCTGAAGGACTTCCCCGACCGGCGGTTCGTCCCGCCCGGGCGGCTGGGGTTGACCAGCGGCGGCTACACCCGGCTCGGCGCGCCGCTGCGGCACCTGACCGCCCGACTGCTCGACCAGCCCGCCGGCCGGCGGCTGCTCATCGTGATCGGCGACGGGCTGATCTCCGACGAGGGCTACGAGGGCCGCTACGCCTGGGCCGACGCCGCCCACGCCGTGCAGGAGGCCGCCGACGCCGGGGTGCGGGTCTACTACATCGGCGTCGGCACCGTACGGGTCGACCCGCTGCCGGAGGTGTTCGGGCCCCGGCGCAGCCGGCGCATCCGGCGCGTCGAGGAGCTGCCCCGCGTCCTGGCCCACGTCCACCGCGAACTCGTCGCCGCCTGAGGGGGGGATCCGATGACCACGCCGAGCTACTTCGCCAACGGCAACGAGGTCCGGCTGTTCGAACAGGCCTGGCGGCAACGGCTTCCGGTGATGCTCACCGGCCCCACCGGGTGCGGCAAGACCCGGCTCGTCGAGCACATGGGCGCGCTGCTGAGCCGGCCCGTCGTCACCGTCAGCTGCCACGACGACCTCACCAGCGCCGACCTGGTGGGCCGGTTCCTGGTCACCGGCGGGGACGTGACCTGGACCGACGGTCCGCTCACCCGGGCCGTCCGGCAGGGTGCGATCTGCTACCTCGACGAGGTGGTCGAGGCCCGCCACGACTCGCTGGCGGTGCTGCACTCGCTGACCGACCACCGGCGCACCCTGTATCTGGACCGACCCGGACAGACCGTCGCCGCTCCGGACGAGTTCATGCTGGTGTGCTCCTACAACCCGGCCTACCGCAGCTCGCTCAAGGAGCTCAAACCGTCCTTCCGGCAACGGTTCGTCACCCTGCCGATGCACTACCTGCCGCCGGACCGGGAGGCGCGGGTGATCGTCGCCGAGACCGGGGTGGCGGATGCGGTGGCGCGGCGGCTCGTCGACTGCGCGGTGGCGATCCGCAGCGCCGACGAGGCGTTCCACTTCGAACCACCGTCGACCCGGGTGCTGGTCACCGCCGCGCATCTGATCGTCGCCGGCGCAACTGAACTCGAGGCCGTCGAGGCGTGTGTGCTCGCACCGCTCACCGACGACGGCGCGATCACCGACGGGCTGCGCGAGGTGGCGCTGGCCTGCCTGAACAGTTCGAGGTGAGGAGGGGTGTGGTGGATCCCAGGGAACGACAGCGCAAACGGGCCCTGATCGTGCTGCAGATCGTGGTCTACGGCTACCTGCTGGCGATGTTCTCGATCCAGCTCTACATGTCGATCGTGCGGGGCTGGTGGTCGCTGTGAGTACCACGGCGGCGCCGGTCTCACTGGAGGAGCACCACGAGGCGTCCCGGCAGGCCCAGCGTCGCGCCGACCGGTGGATGATCGCCGGCGCGGCGCTGATGGGCATGTGGGCGCCCGGCGTCATCGGGTTCCCGATCTTCATGCGCGGGGTGTGGTTGCAGCGGCAGGCCGCCCGGGCCGGACTGTCGGTGCGGCCGATGATCGTCACGCTCATCGGCTATCTCGTTTCCTGAACAGCCTGGGCTGGGCGCTGGACCTGATCGGCAACCACACGCTGATCAACCGGGTGCTGATGGTGGGCTGGGGCGCGATGTTCGACGCCGGCTACTTCTGGCACTACAACGAGCTGTGGATCGGCGGGGCGGCCGCGCCCGGAGAGAAGTCCATGGTGTTCGGAATGATCCTGACCGTCTTCGCGATGCGCTGCGCGGCGGCGATCGGGTTCCTGCAGATGAAGCGGTGGGGCCACCAGTGGATGATCGTCACCTGCTGGATGGGCGTGCTGATCTGGTGCCTGTACGTGTTCAACATGACGCTGTACGCCGACGTGCGGTTCGCCGGGGTGATCTTCCCCGTCGTCGGCTGGTGGCTCTACGACATCTTCTACATCACGCCGTTCCTGGCGATTCCCTACCTGCACACCGTCAACCGCGAGATCTTCTCGGACTGAAGGAGTTTCGATGACCGAGCCGCAGCAGCTGCCGCCCGGGACCACCCCGTACTACGCGCGCATGCACTTGTGGATCAAGCGGGCGGTGTTCGTCTGCCTGGTGGCGCTGGTGATCGAAGGCGCGTTCACGCTGCCGTTCATGGCGGTCTGGTACGGCTACCCGACGCTGTCGCTCACCGAGATCTGCAGCGAGCTGCTCAAGGTGCGCTACTCCGACGACACCCTGGAGTGCCAGGTGCCCTACCCGCCGCTGGGCCCGCCGGAGGGTGTGGAGGGCAAGGACACCGCCCGCGACGAGTGGGGCATCCAGCCGGTGCCGAAGTACGACCGTATCGGCTTCCGCGAACTCGTCCGCATCCACCAGGAGCGGGAGGCGCGCCAGGCCGCCCAGACCCCCTAGCCGGGCGCCGAGATCGACGTTCGGGCGGGTTCCTCTCGCACTTTTCCGCCCGTTTGCACCTTTGGGCGCGAGGAGGGGGTGACTAGGCCGGGGTGAAGACGCGCTTGAAGCGGTGCAGCGACTCCTGGATCTCGCCCTTGAGCGCCCCGGCGACCAGCATGCCGATCGGGCCGAACAGCGCCGGGCCGCCGAGATGCACGTCGAACTGCACGTTCGAGCCCTCCTCGGAGGGCCTGATCCTGCCGATCAGCTTGACCTTCACCCCGCCGCGGCCGTCGCCGTTGAGCGTCATCGACTGCGGCGGCTTGTAGTTCACCACCGTCCAGCGCACCCGGTTGGGCATGCCCATCACCTCGACGATGGACTCCACCACGGTGCCCTTCTCGATCGTCTCGGGCAGCGCGGAGCGCCACACCCGGTGGATGGACAGCCACTCCCGGTAGCGGGACAGATCGGACGCGGCCGCCCAGGCATCCTCCGGCGGCAGCGGAACGTCGACGGAAACGGAAAGCTTCGCCATGTCTCGGGTTGTCCGGGGTTACTCGGTCTTGTCCTGGTCCTGCTGTTCGACAGCCTGCTTCTCGACAGCCTGCTTCTCGACGAAGTCGCGGGCGGCCTCCTGGACCTTGTCCACTTTGTCGGCGAACCTGCCCTGCGTCTTGTCGTCGATCAGGTCACCGGCCTTCTCGATCGCCTCCGCCGCCTTGTCGGGGTTGTGCGATAGCCAGTCTTTCGCCTTGTCGAGAAAGCCCATGCGTCACACCCTACCGCCACAGCCGCCGGTGTTCGCCCAGCAACCTGCCCTGCACCCACCAGTTGACCTCGATCAAGGCCGCGGCCACCAGGCCGAGGCCCACCGCGCGCAGCGTGACCGGGGCGTTCGTCGGGTCCAGCAGGAACAGCTGCTGGGTGAACGGCCAGGCGAAGATCACCACGTAGGCCAGCACCGACACCGCCACCAGCGCCACCCGCCACCACTGGTAGGGCCGGGCCACCACGGCCAGCACCCACACCGCCGCCACCAGCAGCGTGATCAGCGCGGCGGTGGAGGCCTGGGTCTGCTGCTCGGCGGTGGCGTCGCGGCCCTGGTAGGCCAGCAGGTAGGAGCCGAACGTGGCCAGCCCCACCAGCAGCCCGTTGGGCAGTGCGGCGGTCATCACCCGGCGCACGAACGCCGGCTTGGCCCGCTCGTTGTTCGGCGCCAGCGACAGGATGAACGCCGGGATGCCGATGGTGAACCAGGCCGCGATGGTGACGTGGATCGGCTGGAACGGGAACAGCAGCGGGTCGGTGTCGAACACCGCCGACGCCAGCCCGGTCAGCCCGACCAGGATCGCCAGCAGCACCGAGTAGACCGTCTTGGTCAAGAACAGGTTCGAGACCCGCTCGATGTTGCCGATCACCCGCCGGCCCTCGGCCACCACGTGCGGCAGCGTGGCGAACTTGTTGTCCAGCAGCACGATCTGCGCCACCGCCCGCGACGCCGGGCTGCCCGAACCCATCGCCACCCCGATGTCGGCGTCCTTGAGCGCCAGCACGTCGTTGACGCCGTCGCCGGTCATCGCGACGGTGTGCCCGCGCGACTGCAGCGCGTGCACCATGGCCCGCTTCTGGTCCGGCCGCACCCGGCCGAAGGTGGTGCACTCCTCGAGCACCTCGGCCAGCCGCTCGGGCTGCTCCGGCAGTTCCCGGGCGTCCACCGCATCACCGTGCAGGCCCAGCGAGCCGGCCACCGCCCCCACCGACACCGCGTTGTCGCCGGAGATCACCTTCACCGCGACCTGCTGGGAGGCGAAGTAGTCCAGGGTGTCGCGGGCGTCCGGGCGGATCCGCTGCTCGAGCACCACCAGCGCCATCGGGGTGACGGTGCCCGGGGCGGCGGCGTCGTCGACCGACCGGTCCGAGGATCCCAGCAGCAGCACCCGCAGCCCCTGCGCGCCGATCCGTTCGGCCTGCTCGGCGACCGGCGAACCGGGCGCCAGCAGCACGTCCGGCGCGCCGATCACCCAGTTGCCGTGCTCGCCGTAGGACACCCCGCTCCACTTGGTCGCCGACTTGAACGGCGCCACCGCGGTGGCCGTCCAGCCCGGCGGCAGCTTGTAGGCCTCGGCGATGGCCTGCATGCTGGCGTTCGGCCGCGGGTCGTCGGCGGCCAGCTGCGCCAGCACCTCGGCCACCCGCGCCTGGTCCACCTCGGGCCCGCACGCCAGCACGTCGGCCACCCGCATGCCGTTCTCGGTGAGCGTGCCGGTCTTGTCCGCGCACACCACGTCCACCCGGGCCAGGCCCTCGATCGCGGGCAGCTCGTTGACCAGGCACTTGCGCCGCCCCAGCCGGATCACCCCGACCGCGAACGCGATCGAGGTCATCAGCACCAGACCCTCGGGCACCATCGGCACCAGCGCGCCGACCATGGCCAGCACCGCGCGGCGCCAGTCCGCCCCGGTGGTGAACAGCTGGGTGTAGATGGTCACCAGCCCGGCCGGGATGAGCAGGTAGGTGATGAACTGCAGGATCCGGTTGATGCCGTTGCGCAGCTCGGAGCGGACCAGGGTGAACTTGCTGGCCTCCTCGGCCAGCCGGGCGGCGTAGGCCTCCCGGCCCACCTTGGTGGCGCGGTAGGCGCCGGAGCCGGCGACCACGAAGCTGCCCGACATCACCGGGTCGCCGGGGTGCTTGGCGATCGGGTCGGCCTCACCGGTCAGCAGCGACTCGTCGACCTCGAGGTTGGCGGCCTCGACCACCTCGCCGTCGACGACGATCTGGTCGCCGGGGCCGAGCTCGATGATGTCGTCGAGCACCACCTCGCTGGGCGCGACCGCGCGGGTGCCGGACTGGCGGCGCACCACCGGCTTGGCCTGCCCGACGATGGCCAGCTGGTCCAGGGTGCGCTTGGCGCGCAGCTCCTGGATGATGCCGATCGCGCTGTTGGCGATGATGAGCAGCCCGAACGCGCCGTTGATCAGCGACCCGGTGGACAGCACGATGACGAACAGCACCCCGAGGATCGCGTTGATCCGGGTGAAGACGTTGGCCCGGATGATCTCCCCGGTGGTGCGGGCGGCCCGGGTCGGGACGTCGTTGGTCTTGCCCTCGGCGACCCGGGCGGCGACCTCGGCGTCGGACAGCCCGGTCACGGCGGTGACGGCCCGGCTCACCGGACGAAGCCCCCGTCGTGAATCGCGTCGAAGTACTCCAGGGTGAGCCGGTCACCGTCGAAGACCGCCTTCGACACGGTGCCCGGCGGGGCGTTCTCGGTGAGCAGGGTGAAGGTGAACACGTTGCCGTCCCAGTGCCTCAGAGGAAACGTCGCGTCGGGCCCGAGGGCCAGTTGCAGCCCGTCGGCGGTCTCGGTGACCCGGGCCGGGCCCCAATAGTCGTTACGGTAGTCGCCCACGTATCCGGCGAGCGGCCCGGGCGGGGCGGGGTGGGCCGGCGGGGCGGCCCCGACCAGCTCGCCGAGCGGGCGTTCCAGCTCGGCCATCACCCCGCGGTACAGCTCGTACCAGTCCTGGCGGATCTCGCCGAACTGCACCAGGTCGACGAACTGCGCGGTGAGCGCCTCGGCCACCCCGCTGGGGGTGGCGTTGGTCAGCGCGACGATGCCGACGTCGGCCGACGGCAGGAGCGCGACGTTGGCACCGGCGCCGAGTTCGAACGCCCCGGAGTGGCCGAGCTCCACCCGCGACGCGGCGGTGGTGGTCACGTTGAACCCGTAGCCGTAGAACCCGGACCGCATGGCCGGTTCGGTGGCGCGCGCCGACACGCTCTGCGGGGTGAGCGCCGGCAGCAGCGCCTGCGCGTCGACGATACGGCGGCCGTCGACCTCGCCCCCGCCCAGCACCAGCGCCATCCAGCGGGCCAGGTCCGCGACCGAGGAGCTCACCCCGGCGGCCGGGGACTGCGCGTCCGGGTCGCGCGGCCGGTCCAGCGGCTGGTAGCGGCCGTCGATGTGCAGGTGCCCGACGGCGCGGTCGGGCGCGGCGAGGTAGTCGGCGAACCGCGAGCTGGTGGCGGTCATGCCCAGCGGGCGGTAGAGCACCTGCGCGGAGAGCTCCTCCCAGGGCCGGCCGGCCGCGGCGGCCACCGCCTCGGCCGCGGCGGTGAGCCCGAAGTTGGTGTAGGCGTACGAGGTCCGGAACGGCTCCAGCGGCAGCAGGCGCAGCCGGGTGAGCACCTCGCGCCGGTCGTAGCCGAGGTCCTCGAGCGCGTCGCCGGCGTGGTCGGGCAGCCCGGAGCGGTGGGCGTACAGGTCGCCGACGGTGACCATGCGGGTGACCACCGGATCGGACAGCGCGAACCAGGGCAGGTGCCGCACCACCGGGGTGTCCCAGTCGACGACGCCGGCGCCGACCTGCTGGGCGACCACGGTCGCGCCGATCGGCTTGGACAGCGAGGCCAGCTGGAACACCGTGTCCGGCCCGACCGGGGCGCCGGTGCGCACGTCGGCCACCCCGAATCCCTTGGCGTACACCGTCCGTCCGCCGTGCACCACGGCGACGGCCAGGCCCGGGATGCCGGAGCGGCGCATCAGGTCCTCGGCGAGTTCGTCGAGCCGTTCGACCGCGCGCTGCATCGCGTGCTCGGGCAGGTCGACCGCGGCCTGCAGCGGTGGGAGCGGCGGAGGCTGCCGCGGGCCGTCGGCCGGGGGTGCGCCGGCGCATCCGGCGACCGCGAGCACGGCGGCCATGCCAACCAGGCTGACGAACCGGCGGGCGAACCGGCGGGCGGACGGCGGAGGACGCACGCCTGCACGCTAGCGTGCCGTCAGCCCCGCCACCACGGATCGCGCCCCAGCGCGTCGGGGTCCGGCGGGTCCGGCCGGTCCGGTGTCACCCGCTCGCCGGGCCGCGGCACCGCCACCGGCACCCCGGCCGGGTCGGCGGCGCGCAGCAACCGCTCCACCGGCTCGGCCCACGGGTGCGGTGCCAGCCGGAAGGTGGCCCAGTGGATCGGCACCAGCAGCCCCGCCTCGGTGATGTCGCGGTGCGCGCGCACCGCCTCCTCCGGGTTCATGTGGATGTCCGGCCACGCCGGGTGGTAGGCGCCGACCGGCATCAGGGTCAGGTCGAACGGGCCGTGCCCGGCGCCGATCTCGGTGAACGCCCGGGTGTAGCCGGTGTCGCCGCCGAAGAACGCGCGATGCCGCGGCCCGGCGATCACCCAGGACGCCCACAGCGTGGTGTTGCGGCGCAGCAGCCGGCCGGAGAAGTGCCGGGCCGGGGTGCAGGTGAGGGTGAGCTCGCCGACGCGGTGGCTGTCGTGCCAGTCCAGCTCGACGATGCGCTCGGCGGGCACGCCCCAGCGGCGCAGGTGCGCCCCGATCCCCAGCGGCACGCAGAACGGCGCGCGCTGGGTGCGCACCAGCCCGCGCACCGTGTCGAGGTCGAGGTGGTCGTAGTGGTCGTGGCTGATCACCACCGCGTCCAGGGCGGGCAGCGCGGTCAGCGGGGCGGGCGGGTCGTGCAGCCGGCGCGGGCCGACCAGCCGCGACGGCGAGCAGCGCTCGCTGAACACCGGGTCGGTGAGCACCCGGTAGCCGTCGAGCTCCACCAGCACGGTGGAGTGCCCGAACCAGACCGCCGCGGCGTCGGCGGCCGGGCCGGCCGGCGGCGCCACCAGCGGGATGTCGAAGGCCGGCCGGCCGGCGTGCCGGGTGCCGAAGAACTCCCGCAACAGCACCCAGCCCTGCTGACGGTCGAGCTCGAGCACCGACGCCGGCTCGGCGTTGACGAACACCCCGTCGCGGAAGTTCGGCGAACGCCGCGCCACCGGGGCGATGGCCCGCGGCGGCGCCCCGACCGCGGTCGGCACCCCGCGCAGCGCGCGGGCCAGCCAGCCGCCGCCGACGAGCCCGGCCAGGCCGGCGGCGCGGCGCGCCACCCGCGCGTTCACACCCCTACTCCCCCTTGAACACCGGCGCGCGCTTCTCCAGGCGCGCCACCTGCGCCTCGATCACGTCCTTGCTCTTCCAGGCCCGGTCGAACAGCTCCCGGTGCAGCTCCCGCGGCTCCTCGTAGGCGCCGTCGTCGTTGAGCACCCGCTTGCTGTGCTGCAGCGACAGCGGGGCCAGCCCGGCGATCTCGGCCGCCCAGGCCTGCGCGTCGGCCAGGGTGCCGATCCGGTTGGCCATCCCGGTCTGCAGCGCGGTCTGCGCGTCCAGCTTCTCGGCGGCCAGCAGCATGCCCCGCGCCCGGCCGTGCCCGACCAGCGAGGACAACCGACGGATGCTCCAGTTGTCAAGCGCCAGGCCGTACTTGGCAACCGGGAACTGGAAGAACGCCTCCGGCGCGACGACCCGCAGGTCGCAGATCATGGCCAGCTGCACCCCGGCGCCGATGGCCGGCCCGTTCACCGCGGCGATCACCGGCAACGGCACCGCGTCGATGGCCTTGTTCAGCGCGGTTGCCTTGTCCGGGAACTCGGCGGCGAACACGTCGCCGGACAGGTCCGCCCCGGCGCAGAACACCGTGCCCTGCCCGGTGAGGACGATCGCCCGCACGCCCTCCTCGGCGGCCGCGGACTGCACCGCCTCCCGCAGCGTGTCGACCAGCTCGGTGTTCAGGGCGTTGCGCCGCTCCGGACGCTGCAGCTCCAGGGTGATCACGGAACCTTCGCGGGTGACACCAATCATGGGCGCCACCTTATGCGATCACCGCGCGGGGGTGATGAGCTCCCAACCGTCCGGCACGCCCTCGACCTTGACCGAACCGCCCTCGGCCTCCAGCCGCACCGTCGCGTCCCCGAGCCGCAGATCGGTCAGCACCACCCGGCCCCAGGCCGCCGGCACCCGGGGCCGCACCTCCAGCCGGCGGTGCGGCACGTCGGGGTCCAGCCCGAGGAACGAGCGCACCAGCAGCAGCGGCGCGGCGCTGGCCCAGGCCTGCGGCGAGCAGGAGGTCGGGTACGGCACCGGGGCCGGGAACTGGCTGCGCGGGAATCCGCAGTACAGCTCCGGCAGCCGGCCGCCGAACGCGGTGGCGGCGTCCAGCAGTCCCAGCGACAGCCGCTCGGCCAGCTCCACCGCGCCGGGCAGGTGGGCGTAGCGCAGCAGCCCGGCCACCGCGATCGCGGTGTCGTGCGGCCACACCGAGCCGTTGTGGTAGCTCATCGGGTTGTAGGCGCCCATGCCGGTGGCCAGCGTGCGCAGCCCGAACCCGGAGTCCATCTGCTCGCTCGCCAGCTTCTCGATCACCGCCGCGGCGTGCTCGTCGGAGGCGATGCCGGTCCACAGGCAGTGGCCGATATTGCTGGTCAGCGCGTCGATCTGGCGCTTGTTGCCGTCCAGCGCCACCGCGTACCACCCCCGCTCGGGCAGCCAGAAGGCGCGTTCGAAGCGGGTGCGCAGCGCCTCGGCCCGGGCCCGCAGCCGCTCGGCGGTGGCCGGTTCGTCGAACGCCTCGGCCAGGGCGGCCCGGGCCCGCAGCGCCGCGTACCAGTAGCCCTGCACCTCGCACAGCGCGATCGGCGGCTCCGCGCAGCGCCCGGCGGCGTCGTTGATGCCGTCGAAGCTGTCCTTCCAGCCCTGGTTGATCAGGCCGCGGTCGGTGGCGCGCCGGTACTCGATGAACCCGTCGCCGTCCCGGTCGCCGTAGCGGTCGGCCCAGCGCAGCGCGGCGTCGGCGGCCGGCAGCAGGGACCGGACGAACTCCTCGTCGGCACCCCAGCGCCAGCACTCGGCCAGCAGCATCACGAACAGCGGGGTGGAGTCGATCGAGCCGTAGTAGACGCTGCCGCCCAGCGCGTCGGCGCTGGCCGGGCCGCGCCGCACCTCGTGCATGATGCGGCCGGGCTGCTCCTCGGTGATCGGGTCCTCGACCCGGCCCTGGGTCTCGGCGAGCTTCTGCAGCGTGCCGATCGACAGCCCCACGTCGATGGGCAGCGCCATCCACGCGGTGAGCAGGCTGTCGCGCCCGAACAGCGTCATGAACCAGGGCGCCCCGGCGGCCACGAACGGCCGGCCCCCGTTCTCGTCGTGGATGAGCAGCGCGCCCAGGTCGCTCTCGGTGCGGCGCAGCACCTCGGTGAGCACGCGGTGGTCGGACTCTACGGTGGTGGTGGTGTCGCGCCAGGCCTCGATCTTGCGGGCCGGGGCGGTGGCCGCGAGTTTCTCGCCCTGGCGGAACCGGCTGCGCACACTCTGGTTGGCCCAGGTGGGCTGCACGACGATCTCGGTCTGCCAGGTCCGCCGCGGCGGCACCACCACCTTCCAGGACAGCGTGCCGGGCAGCACCGAGGGCCGGCCGGTCGCGGTGATCTTCACCCCGCGCACCATGTCGGCGCGGTCGTGCAGCACGAGTTCGTCGTCGACGACCGCCATCTCGGCCCCACCGGTGGCCACCCAGCCCTCCTTGACCGAGAACAGGTCGGCGAAGTCGGCGTCGACCTGCAGCTCGATCGACACCACGGTGGGCTCGTCGTCGAGGTTGTGCAGCGCGACGGTCTCCCGCATGCCGTCGGCGATGAGCCGCTCGCGCACCAGCAGCAGGGTGCTGTCGTACAGCCCGGGCCGGGGCGCGCGCCGCATGATGAACAGCGCGGCGAACGCCTCCGGGTGCTGCACGGTCAGCGCCTCGGGGGTGCGGCCGTCGACCTTGAGCTCCCAGCGCGACAACACCCGGGCGTCGCGGAAGAACAGCCCGTGCGCCCCGCCGGAGACGTCGCCGTGCCGGTCCGACAGGCAGAACGTGGAGCCCTCCACCAGCGTGACCGTGCCGCCGCCGGTGCCGATGGCGGCGGCCTCGCCGGTGTTCAGTGCGATCGTCACGCGGTTACCTTCCGGTGCGGGTCGGGGGCCGTGCGCTGCGGGTCGGGCAGGATGCGGCGCAGCGCGACATGGCTGCCCGGCACCGCCCGGCGGCCCACCACCTCGCGGTAGATGCGCTCGTAGCCCGCGCCGAACTGCTCGAAGCCGAAGTGGTTCGCGACGTGCCGCCGGCAGTCGGCCGGATCGAGCGCGGCGGCGGCCTCGATGGCCGGCGGCAGCTCCATCGGCAGGTCGCAGACGATGCCGGTGACGCCGTCGCGCACCACCTCGCCCACCGCGCCGCCGCGCAGCGCCACCACCGGGGTGCCGCAGGCCATGGCCTCGATCATCACCATGCCGAACGGCTCCTCCCAGGTGATCGGGAACAGCAGGCAGCGGGCGTTGGCCAGCAGCTCGCGCTTGGCCACCGCGTCGGCCTCGCCGAACACGGTGTCGTTCGGGCCCAGCCGTGGGCGCACCTCGTTCTCGAAGTACTCCTTCTCGCTCGGCTCGTCGCACTTGCCGGCCAGGATCAGCGGGATGCCGGCGGCATGCGCTGCCTCCACCGCGAGGTGCGCGCCCTTGTACGGGGCGTAGCGGCCCAGGAACAGCGCGTAGTTCTGTTTCTCGGCGGCGAACGGCCAGTCCTCGATGCGCAGCGAATTGTGCACCCGGCCAACCCAGTTCAGGTCCGGGGCGAGCTCGCGCTGGCGGTCGCTGATGGCGATCAGGCCGATCTCGTCGCCGAGTTCGCGGTAGTAGGGGTACAGGTCCTCGTCGATCGGCCCGTGCACGGTGGCCACGGTGGGGATGCCGAGGTTGCGGTAGGCGGGGGCGTTGAGCGGACCGGCGAAGGTGTGGTCGTGGATGAGGTCGATGCCCTCGGTGGCGGCGATCTCCTCGATCACCCGGCGCACCTTCAGGGCGTGCATCACCTCGGGATAGGGCTGGCCGAGGCGTTCGGATTGCGTTGTGTCCCAGAGCGGCACGAACTTGGCCGCGATTCTGGCGTGGTGGCCCGCCCCGAGCACGGTGACCTTGTGGCCGCGGGCGGTCAGCGAGTCGGCCAGGTCCGCGACGACGGTCTCGGTGCCGCCGTAGCCGCGCGGCGGGATGTCGAAGTAGGGCGGTGCGATCAGAACGATCCGCAGCGGATCGGTGTCGGTTCGAAGTTGCTTCCCATCGGTCAGGAATCCGGTGCCGCTCACGCTCACGAAATCCTTTCTGCGAGACAACCCAGCGCAATTAGCACTCATGTCCGACGAGTGCTAATTATAGGCCGGTGCCCGGCACCCCGCCGCGCGATAACCTCGGGCGGTGAGCCGGATACCTGCGGTGCAGCTGCGCGACGCGGTGCTCGACCCGGGGTCGTTCGTCAGCTGGGACACGCCCCCGCTGGAGGTGGCCACCACCGACGCCTACCGGCGCGAGCTGGCCGCGGCACGCGCCGCCTCCGGGCTCGACGAGGCGGTGCTGACCGGGGAGGGCACCATCTCCGGCCGCCGGGTGGCGGTGGTGGTCTGCGAGTTCGACTTCCTGGCCGGCTCGATCGGGGTGGCCGCCGCCGAGCGGATCATCGCCGCGGTGGAGCGGGCCACCGCCGAGCGGCTCCCGCTGCTGGCCTCGCCGAGCTCCGGCGGCACCCGGATGCAGGAGGGCACCGTCGCGTTCCTGCAGATGGTCAAGATCGCCGCGGCGATCGAGCTGCACAAGCGGGCGCACCTGCCCTACCTGGTCTACCTGCGCCACCCCACCACCGGCGGGGTGTTCGCGTCCTGGGGGTCGCTGGGCCACGTCACCGCCGCCGAGCCGGGGGCACTGATCGGGTTCCTCGGGCCGCGGGTCTACGAACACCTTTACGGCGAGCCGTTCCCGCCCGGGGTGCAGACCGCCGAGAACCTGCACCGGCACGGGGTGATCGACGCGGTGGTGCCGCTCTCGGGGCTGCGCGCCACCCTCGACCACGCGCTGCGGGTGCTCGCCGACGCGCCCGGCGAGCCGCCCGCACCGCCCGAGCAGCCGCCGCTGCCGGACGTGCCGGCCTGGGAGTCGGTGATCGCCTCCCGCCGCCCGGACCGCCCGGGCATCGGCTACCTGCTGCGCCACGGCGCCGACGACCACGTCCGGCTGTCCAGCGAGCACGCCACCATGGCGCTGGCGCTGGCCCGGTTCGGCGGCCAGCCGGCGGTGGTGGTGGGTCAGCAGCGGGCGCAGGGCGGCAAGATCGGTCCGGCCGCGCTGCGCGAGGCCCGCCGCGGCATGGCCCTGGCCGCCGACCTGCAGCTGCCGCTGGTGCTGGTGATCGACACCGCCGGGCCGGCGCTGTCGGTGGAGGCCGAGCAGGGCGGACTGGCCGGGGAGATCGCGCGGTGCCTGGCCGAGCTGGTCACGCTGGACACCCCCACGCTGTCGGTGCTGCTCGGCCAGGGCAGCGGCGGGCCGGCGCTGGCGATGGTGCCGGCCGACCGGGTGCTGGCCGCCCGGCACGGCTGGCTGGCCCCGCTGCCGCCGGAGGGAGCCAGCGCGATCGTGTTCCGCGACACCGAGCACGCCCCGCAGCTCGCCGCGGCGCAGGGCATCCGGTCGGCGGACCTGCTGCGCAACGGGATCGTCGACCACATCGTCGCCGAACGGCCGGACGCCGCCGACGAGCCGCAGCAGTTCACCCGGCGGCTCGCCGACACCATCGCCGTCGAGCTGCACCGGCTGCGCACCGCCCCGGCCGGGACCCGGCTGGCCGCGCGGCTGGCGCGGTACCGGGCCATCGGGCTGCCCGAGCTGCCGCGAACGTGAGCCCGGGAGCGGGAAATCCGCGAAATCCCGCGCACAGGCTCACGTTCGCGCGGACCGGGGGCTAGACCTCCACCGGCGGGAACAGCCGCTCCACCGTGTACTGGCGGTTGCGCCGGGCCGCCCAGGCGCTCGCGGCCAGGGCCACCACCAGCAGCCCCACCAGCACCGCGATCGCGATCCACAGCCGGTGGTCGATGCCGCCGACGGTGAGCTGCCGCAACCCGTTGACGGTGTAGGTCATCGGGTCGAACGGGTGGATGATCTGGAACGGCTTGGCGGTGGTCTCCACCGGGTACACGCCGCCGGAGGACACCAGCTGGAACATCAGGAACGCCAGCGTCACCACCCGGCCGACGGCCACCCCCAGCAGCGCGTTGAACGCCTGGATCACCGCCAGGAAGGTCGCCGCCACCAGCACCAGGAACCCCAGCGTGGCGATCGGGTAGCGAGCCTGCAGCCCCACCCCGAAATGCACCACCGCGAACATCACCGCCACCTGGCAGACCGCGAGCACCAGCGCCGGCCAGAACGAGGCCAGCACCGTGCGCAGCGCGCCCACCCCGGCGACCACCGGCCGGGACCGCAACGGCGACAACAGCATCCAGATGATCAGCGCGCCGACGAACAGCGCCAGCGAGAAGAAGAACGGCGCGAACCCGGTGCCGAACGTCTCGGCCTCGTTGGTGTGCTCCAGCTCCAGCTCCACCGGAGCGGCCAGCGTCCGGGCCATCTCGGTGCGCTCCTGCGGCGTCCAGGACGGCACCTCGGTGGAGCCCTCGGTCAGTTTCTCGGCCAGCTCCCCGCTGCCGGAGCGCAGCTCGGCCGTGCCGTCGGCGAGCTTGGTCGCACCGTCGGCGAGCTGCCGGCCGCCGGTGGCCAGCCGGATCAGCCCGCTGTGCAGCTGTTTGGCGCCGTCGTCGAGCTGGTGCACCCCGTCGCGCAGCTTGGCGACGTCCTCACGCAGCCCGCCGGTGAGCGCCCGGGTCATGAACGTGCGCAGCTTGGAGTTCGGGTCGGCCAGCTCCTGCTCCAGCTCGGCGGCGCTGTCGCGCAACCGGATCAGGCCCTCGTCGGTGGCCGGGTCGATGCCCTGGGCGTGCAGCAGATCGCGCGCCTTGGCCAGGAACTCGCCGGTGTCGCGCACCGCCGGGTCGGGGTTGTTGCGCAGGAAGCCGACGGCCTGGTCGATGATCGCCGAGGCCTGCTGGTAGTTGATGTTCAGCGCGGCGATCCGGTCGGTGGTGGAGCGCACCGCACCCGACAGCCGGGTGGCCGCCTGCCCCACCTGCTCGGGGTCGAGCTCCAGCGGGGCCAGCCGGTCCAGCACGTCCAGCAGCGGCCCGGTGGTCTCGTCCACCGACGAACGCAGCTGACCGGTGCCGGCGGCCAGCTTCTTCGCCCCGTCGCGGGCGCTGACCAGCCCGGTGGCCAGGGTGTCGGCGCCGGTGGCCAACGCGTGCGCACCGTCGTCGACGGCCGCCACGCCGTCGTCGAGCCGGCGCGCCCCGTCGGCGGCCTGGCGCAGCCCGTCGCCGGCGTCGGTGAGCCCGGTCAGCACCACGCCGACGGTCCGCTCCCCGATCCGGGCGTTGATCTCGTTGATCACCTCGCGGGCGGCGTTCTGGCCGATGATCGAGCCCAGGTAGTTGTTCGCGTCGTTGAAGGTGAACCGCAGCGCCGCCTGCTCCGGCCGCTGCCCGCCCGGCGAGGTGACCGCGGCGCTGAAGTTCTCCGGCAGCGTGATCGAGAAGTAGTAGCGGCCGTGCGCCACCCCGTCGGCGGCCTCCTGCGCGGAGACCCGGTGGATCTGCAGTTCACCGGAGTCGGCCAGGGCCTCGGCCACCTGCTCGCCGGCGTTGATGTGGTCGCCCTGGAACGGCGCGCCGCGGTCCTCGTTGACCAGCGCCACCGGCAGCTTGTTCACCTCGGCGAACGGGTTCCAGAACGCCCACAGGTACATCGCGCCGTACAGCAGCGGCATGAGCACGATCGTCGCGACCGCGATGCGCGGCACCGGGCCGCGGAAGTAGCGCTTGAGATCGGTTCCCAGGGACAGGACGGCGACCATGTCTATTCGCCACCTTTCGACTCGGGCACCGCAACGGTGCGAAGGCCCAGGGCGGCCGCGTCGTTGGCCGAGGAGGTCAGCACGGTCCGCCGCTCCCCCAGTGCGAGCAACCGCTCGGCGAGCAGTTTGCGGTCGGCGTCGCTGGTCACGGCGTCGACGGTGCCCACCACCAGCAGTTGCGGCCGCGCCGTCGCGGCCAGCGCGATGCGCAGCAGCAGCCGGTCCAGTTCGCCGAGCTCCTCGACATAGGTGCCCGGCGCCGGGGTGGGCAGCTCGCCGAACACCGGCTCGCAGACCGCGGCGAGGTCGTCGGCCCCGATCCGGCCCACCGGCCGGTACCAGGGCGAGGTCCAGGCCTTCTGCTCGGCCAGCACGTCGGCCACGGTGACCGCCTCGACCAGGTCGTCGACGCCGTCGAACCCGGCGACCGCCGCCAGCCCGAAGATGTCGGTCGCGCGGGTGCGGCCGAACACCGACAGCTCCCCGCCGCTCGGGCGCATCCGGCCGGCCAGGGTGAGCAGCAGCGCGGTGCGCCCCTCCCCGGGCGGGTGCCGCAGCACGGTCACCCCGTCTGCGGGGACCTCCAGGTCGACGGGTCCGTAGATCGGCCCGTCCGGGCCGCGCATGCTCAGGGCGCGTGCGGTGATCGCTGGGGTATCGGCCACCCGACCATCCCAACACACGTTCAGGCCAGTGAGTCCACCCAAGCCCGGTGCAGCGCCGCGTAGCGGCCGCCGGCACGGTCGATCAGCGCTGCGGGCGGGCCGTCCTCGACGATGCGGCCGTGGTCGAGCACCAGCACCCGGTCGGCGATCTCGACGGTGGACAGCCGGTGGGCGATCACCAACGCGGTGCGGTCGGCCAGCAGCCGCCGCAGCGCCCGCTGGACCTGGCGTTCGGACGGGATGTCCAGCGACGAGGTGGCCTCGTCGAGGATGAGCACCGCCGGGTCGGCCAGGAACGCCCGGGCGAACGCGACGAGCTGTCGTTGCCCGGCCGAGAGCCGCCCGCCGCGCTTGGCGACGTCGGTGTCGTAGCCGTCCGGCAGCGCGGCGATGAACCGGTCGGCGCCGACGGCCTCGGCGGCGGCCCGGACCTCGGCGTCGGTGGCGTCGGGCCGGCCGAACCGGATGTTGTCGGCCACCGTGCCGTCGAACATGAAGTTCTCCTGGGTGACCATCACGATGTGGCGGCGCAGCTCGTCGAGCGCGAGCTCGCGCAGGTCCACCCCGTCCAGGGTGACCGCCCCGGCGGTGGGGTCGTAGAAGCGGGCGATGAGCTTGGCGATGGTGGTCTTGCCCGCCCCGGTGGTGCCCACCAGGGCCACGGTCTGCCCGGCCGGCACCACCAGGTCCAGCCCGGGCAGCACCGGCCGGCCCGGCACGTACTCGAACCGCACGCCGCGGCAGGCGAGCTCGCCGCGGGTCCGCGGCAGCGGCACCGGGTGCGGCGGGTCGGTGATCGACGGCCGCTCGGCGAGCACCCCGGCGAGCTTCTCCAGCGCCGACGCCGCGGACTGGAAGGTGTTGAAGAACTGCGAGATCTCCTGCATCGGCTCGAAGAACATCCGCAGGTAGAGCAGGAACGCCGCCAGCGTGCCGATGGTCATCCGGCCCTCGAGCACCAGGTAGCCGCCGTAGAGCAGCACCACGCCGGTGGTGATGTTGCCGACCAGCTTCACCCCGGGCATGAAGATCGCCAGCAGCCGGAAGGTGCGCTCGTTGACGTCGCGGTAGCGGTCGGCGAGTTCGTCGAAGATCTCCTGGTTGCGCGGCTCGCGGCGGTAGGCCTGCACCGCCTTGATGCCGGTCATCGTCTCGACGAACTGCACGATCACCAGCGCGGCGGCCTCGCGCACCCTGCGGTAGGTCCGGGCCGACTCCTCCCGGAACCACCACACCAGCGCGACCAGCGGCGGGAACGCGGCCAGGCACAGCAGGCCCAGCCGCAGGTCCAGGGTCACCAGCAGCACCGCGGTGCCGACCAGGGTGAGCACCGCGGTGATCAGGCCGTCGAAGCCGTTCTCCAGCATGTCCTGGATGGCCTCGATGTCGTTGGTGGAGCGGCTGACCACCCGCCCGGAGGTGTAGCGGTCGTGGAAGGCCACGTCGAGCCGCTGGAACTGGCGGAACACCCGGCGGCGCAGCTCCAGCAGCACCCGCTGACCGATCGCGCCCGAGCGCAGCAGGAAGTACATCCGGCTGCCGGCCTGCACCGCCACCACCGCGCACAGCGCCCCGACCACGGTGAGCAGCTCGCGCGCCGTGCCGCCGGCCAGCAGCGGCGGGATGCCGCGGTCGATGCCGCGCTGCACCAGGATCGGCACCGACAGCCGGGCGGCGTTCTCGACCACCACCACGACGGCCAGCACCACCAGCGCGGCCCGGTACGGCCGCAGCAGCGAGCCGAGCAGGGCCCGGGCCTCGCGGCGGCGCGGCAGCGACTCGTCGATGGGCGAGTCGTCGGGGGCCGCGTAGCGGCCGCGCCAGGTGTCGGTGTGCTCGCTCATCGCGGATCCAGGGCCCGTTGTTCGGCGTAGGCGCGGCACAGCCGGTCACGTTCGGCGTCGTCGGTCCAGCATTCGTCGTGTTCGAGGGTGTCGTCGAGGTCGTCGTCGGCGGCCAGCAGGCGCCGGTAGGCCGGCACGCCGGCGAGCAGTTCGGCGTGGGTGCCGATGTGGGTGACGGTGCCCACCCCGTCGACCTGCTCGACCAGGGCGACCCGGTCGGCCAGCAGCACGGTGGAGGCGCGCCGGGCCACCACGATCGCGGTGACGTCGCGCAGGTGCTCGGCGAGCGCGGCGGTGACCCGGGCCTCGGTGTGCACGTCCAGCGCGCTGAGCGTGTCGTCGAGCACCAGGATGCGCGGGGCGGCCAGGATCGCCCGGGCCAGCGCCAGCCGCTGGCGCTGTCCGCCGGACAGGCTCATGCCCTGTTCGCCGATGCGGGTGTCCAGTCCGTAGGGCAGGTCGTGGACGAACTCCGCGGCGGCGATCTCGATGGCGCGTTCCAGCTCGGCGTCGTCGGCGTCCGGCCGGCCCAGCCGCAGGTTCTCCGCGACCGACATGGAGAACAGCGTCGGGTCCTCGAACGCGGTGGCCACGGTGCGCCGCAGCGCGTCCAGCGACAGCTCGCGGATGTCGGTCCCGTCGATGCGGATGCTGCCCTCGGTGACGTCGTAGAGCCGGGAGAGCAGTTGGGCCAGCACCGATTTCCCGGACCCGGTGGCGCCCACCAGGGCCAGCGTCCGGCCCGGTTCGACGGTGACCGAGACGTGCCGCAGCGCCCAGCGGTCGCTGCCCGGGAACCGGAAACCCACGTCGACGAGCTCGAGCCGGCCCCGCGTCGGCGCGGCGGTGACCGGGCCGTCGGTGATCTCGCGCGGGGCGTCGAAGATCTCGGCGATCCGGTTGGCCGCGGTGAACGACTCCTGGGTCATCGAGAGCAGGAAGCCCAGCGAGGCGATCGGCCAGACCAGCGACAGCATCATGGTGATGAAGGCGACCAGGGTGCCCATCGTCACCAGTCCGCGCCCGGCGGCGTAGGCGCCGAACCCGAGCACCACGATCAGGGTGAGGTTGGGGATCACCTCCAGCAGCGTCCAGAACCGTGCCGACACCCGCACCCGGGCCAGCTGGGTGCGGTACAGCCGCACGGCCTGCTCGTCGAACCGCCGGTACAGGTGGCGTTCCCGGCCGAACGAGCGCACCACCCGGTGCCCCAACGCGGACTCCTCGACATGCGTTGCGACATGGCCGGTCTCGTCCTGGGCCCGGCGGGACAACCGGGTGTAGACGCGCTGGAAGCGCAGCACGGTGGCGGTGATCGGCACCACCGACACCAGCACCACCACGCCCAGCGGCCAGTACATCGCCAGCAGGATCGCGGTGACCACGACGATCTGCAGACCGTTGAGGATCAGGAACACCAGCCCGAACGACAGCAGCCGGCGGATGGTGCCCAGATCGTTCATCACCCGCGACAGCAGCTGCCCGGACTCCCAGCGGCCGTGGAAACTCATCGGCAGCACCTGCAGCCGGGCGTAGAGATCCTTGCGGATGTCGGCCTCCACGCCCATCGTGGCCCGCGCCACCAGCCAGCGGCGGATGAACCACAGCACCGCCTCGGTGCCCCCGACCGCCAGGGCGGCGCCACCCCAGATCCACAGCCCCTGGCGGTCCTGGTGGCGCACCGGCCCGTCGATGACGGCCCGGGTCAGCAGCGGGATCGCCACCGTGGCACCGAGACTGACGACGGCGACGGCGATCATCGCGACCCAGCGCCACCGGTAGGGCATCAGGTACGGCAGCAGCCGCAGCAGGTCGCTGCCCGCCCGGGCGCGCCGCGGCGCCGGCGCGATCGCCGGGGTGGTGCCGGCCCGGGTGCGCACGCTCAGGCCGCCGTCGAGGAGTCGTCGCCGAACTGGGTGGTGTACAGCTCGGCGTAGCGTCCGCCGCGGGCCAGCAACTCGGCGTGGGTGCCGCGCTCGACGATCCGGCCGTCCTCGACGACCAGGATCTCGTCGGCCGCCCGCACCGTGGACAGCCGGTGCGCGATGACGATCGCGGTGCGCCCGGCCAGCGCCTCGGTCAGCGCCTGCTGCACCGCCGCCTCGGACGCCGAGTCCAGCGCGGCGGTGGCCTCGTCGAGCACCACCACCCGGGGCCGGCCCAGCAGCAGCCGGGCAATGGTCAGCCGTTGCCGCTGCCCACCGGAGAGCTGGTAGCCGCGCTCACCGACCACGGTGTCCAGGCCGTCGGGCATGGCCGCCACCACGTCGGCCAGCCGGGCCCGGCGCAGCGCCTCCCACATCTGCGCGTCGGTGGCCCCCGGATTGCCCAGGGCCAGGTTGGCGCGGATGGTGTCGTGGAACAGGTGCCCGTCCTGGGTGACCATCCCGACGGTGGCCTTCAGCGAGGCGAAGCTCACGTCGCGCACGTCCACCCCGCCCAGCCGCACCGCCCCGGCGTCGACGTCGTAGAGCCGGGCCACCAGGGCGGCGATGGTGGACTTGCCCGCACCCGACGAGCCGACCAGCGCGACCATCCGGCCGGGTTCGACGGTGAACGAGATGCCGTGCAGCACCTCGCCGGTGTCGCGGTCGTCGAGCACGGCGACCTCCTCCAGCGAGGCCAGCGACACCTTGTCCGCGCTCGGGTAGCCGAACCGGACGTCGTCGAACTGCACCGACACCGGGCCGTCGGGGACGGCGACGGCGTCGGGCCGCTCGGCGATCAGCGGCCGCAGGTCGAGCACCTCGAACACCCGCTCGAAGCTGACCAGCGCGTTGGCGACGTCGACGTGGGCGTTGGCCAGCGCGGTCAGCGGGGTGTAGAGCCGGGTGAGCAGCAGCGCCATCGACACCACCGCACCGGTCTGCAGGTGCCCGCCGATGGCCAGCACCCCGCCCAGCCCGTAGACCAGGGCCAGCGCCAGCGCCGACATCAGCGTCAGCGAGTTCATGAACCCCGACTGCAGCATCGCCCGGCGCACCCCGATGGCGCGCACCCGGTCCGCGCGGGCGGTGAACTCGGCGAGTTCGCGGGCCGGGTCGCCGAACAGCTTGACCAGCGTCGCGCCCGGCGCCGAGAAGCGCTCGGTCATCTGGGTGTTCATCGCGGCGTTGTGCGCGGCGGCCTCCCGCGACAGCCCGGCCATCCGGGCGCCGATGCGCCGGGCCGGCAGCACGAACAGCGGCACCAGCAGCAGCGCCAACAGCGTGATCTGCCAGGAGATGCCGACCATCACCGCCAGCGTCAGGGTGAGCGTGACCAGGTTGGCCACCACCCCGGACAGGGTGTCGGAGAACGCCCGCTGGGCGCCCATCACGTCGGAGCCGAGCCGGCTGACCAGCGCGCCGGTGCGGGTGCGGGTGAAGAACGCCACCGGCATCCGCTGCACGTGGTCGAACACCGCGGTGCGCAGGTCCAGGATCAGGCCCTCGCCGATCGTCGACGACAGCCAGCGGCTCAGCAGCGACACGGCGGCCTCGGCGACCGCGACCGCGGCGATCACCCCGGCCAGCGCGAGGACGGTGCGCGCCGGACCGCCGTGCACGATCGCGTCGACCACCCGCCCGGCCAGCAGCGGGGTCGCCACGCCGAGCAGCGCACCGCCCACGCTGACCGCGACGAACACGCCCAACCTGCGGTGATGACGTCCGGCGAAGCGCCAGATGCGGCGCAGCAGGGCCGGGTCGGCCAGGGCGCGCAGGTCCCCGCCGCGGGCGTTGGCCTGCCGGTACAGCGTCTGGCGGGCGACCATCTCCAGGCTCATGCCGCCCACGGTAGAACCTGAACCGAGCTTGAGGTCAATTCCGCTTCCCCCGTCGGCGCGCCGATATCAGGCAAGATTGCGACATGGACAGTGGTACTGCGGGCACCTCCCCACGGGTCCTTGTCGTCGACGACGACCCCGACGTCCTCGCCTCGCTCGAGCGCGGGCTGCGGCTGAACGGCTTCGAGGTCTCCACCGCCGTCGACGGCGCCGAGGCGCTGCGGAGCGCCACCGAGACCCGGCCGGACGCGATCGTGCTCGACATCAACATGCCCGTGCTCGACGGCGTCAGCGTGGTCACCGCGCTGCGCGCGATGGACAACGACGTGCCGGTGTGCGTGCTCTCGGCGCGCAGCAGCGTCGACGACCGGGTGGCCGGGCTGGAGGCCGGCGCCGACGACTACCTGGTCAAACCGTTCGTGCTGGCCGAGCTGGTGGCGCGGGTCAAGGCGCTGCTGCGCCGGCGCGGCTCCTCGGCGACGTTCTCCTCGGAGACCATCGTGGTCGGGCCGCTGGAGGTCGACATCCCGGGCCGGCGGGCCCGGATCAACGGCCAGGACGTCGAGCTGACCAAGCGCGAGTTCGACCTGCTGGCGGTGCTCGCCGAGCACAAGACCCAGGTGCTGTCCCGCGCCCAGCTGCTGGAGCTGGTGTGGGGTTACGACTTCGCCGCCGACACCAACGTCGTCGACGTGTTCATCGGGTACCTGCGCCGCAAGCTCGAGGCCACCGGCGCACCGCGGCTGCTGCACACGGTGCGCGGCGTCGGATTCGTGCTGCGCGCGCAGTAGGGCTGCGGACACCGCCGTGAACCTCGTCACCCGGCTGGTCCGCCGTACCCCGTCGCTGCGGACCCGGGTCGCGTTCGCCACCGCGATCGCGGCAACCATCGTGGTCGGCATCGTCGGCGTCGTGGTGTGGGTCGGCATCACCAACGACCGCAAGGAGCGCCTCGACCGCCGGCTCGACGAGGCGGCCGGGTTCGCGGTGCCGCTGCTGCCGCGCGGGCTCGACCAGATCCCGTCCTCGCCGAACGCCCGCGACGTGGTGATCACCGTGCGCCGCGACGGGCAGGTGCGGTCCAACGCCGAGGTGGTGCTGCCCGAGCTCGAGGAGGGCTACGCCGACACCTCGATCGACGGGGTGCGCTACCGGGTGCGCACCGTGCGCATCCCCTACCCCACCCCCACCACGCTGGCCGTCGGCGCCACCTACGACGACACCATCGCCGATACCAACAACCTGCACCGGCGGGTGATCATCGTGTGCCTGTTCGCGGTCGGCGCGGCCACCCTGGGCGGCTGGCTGCTCGCCGCGTTCGCCGTGCGGCCGTTCAAACAGCTTGCCGCCCAGGCCCGCTCGATCGACGCCGGGGACGAGGTGCCGGACGTGGAGATCCGCGGCGCCACCGAGGCGGTGGAGATCGCCGAGGCGGTAAAGGGCATGCTGGGCCGGATCTGGAAGGAGCAGGACCGCACCAAGGCCGCGCTGGCGTCGGCGCGCGACTTCGCCTCGGCCGCCGCGCACGAGTTGCGCACCCCGCTCACCGCGATGCGCACCAACCTGGAGATCCTCGACACCCTCGACATGCCCGAGGAGCAGCGCAAGGAGGTGCTCGGCGACGTCATCCGCACCCAGTCGCGCATCGAGGCCACGCTGTGGGCGCTGGAGCGGCTGGCCCAGGGCGAGCTGTCCACCTCCGACGACCACGTCCCGGTCGACCTCACCGAGCTGCTCGACCGCGCCGCCCACGACGCCGTGCGCACCTACCCGGACCTGGAGGTGACGCTCGCGCCCGGGCCGACGGTGATCATCGTCGGGCTGCCGGTGGGGCTGCGGCTGGCGGTGGACAACGCGATCGCCAACGCGGTCAAGCACGGCGGGGCGACCCGGGTGCAGCTGGGGGTGACCAGCTCCCGGGAGGGAGTGGAGATCACCGTGGACGACAACGGCTCCGGGGTGCCGCCGGAGGAACGGCAGCAGGTGTTCGAGCGGTTCACCCGCGGCTCCACCGCATCGCACTCCGGCTCCGGGCTGGGCCTGGCGCTGGTGGCCCAGCAGGCCGAACTGCACGGCGGCACCGCGGCGTTGGAGGACAGCCCGCTGGGCGGGGCGCGGCTGGTGCTGCGCCTGCCCGGGGTGCACTGAGCCGTCCCGCCGCGAACGTGAGCCTGCGCGCGAGATTCGGCTGATTTCTCGCACCCGAGCTCACGTTGGCGCACCGGCGTGGGAACCCGCGCCGGGCTCTCGGCGGCGGCCCTGCACGGGTCGCGGTGGATCGACCCGGGCCTCCCCGCCGAGCTGAACCAGCCCAGCCGGCACGGCCGCGAACCCGGAATCGTCCTGCACAGTGACCGCCTGGCCGACGACGAGCGGTGCCTGGTGGCGAGCATGCCGATCACCACCCCGGCACGTACGGCGTTCGATCTGGGCCGATCCCGCGGATTCGAGGACGCGGTCATCCGCATCGACGCGGTCATCCAGGCCACCGGGCTGACGGTCGACGAGATCGCCGCGGTGGCCGCCCGGTATCCGGGTGCGCGCGGGATGAAGACCCTGCGCAAGGCGCTGGCCGCGGTGGACGGCGGGGCCGAATCCCCGCAGGAGACCCGCACCCGCCTGCTGCTTACGCGGGCCGGGCCGGCACCGGAACGAACCCGGATCGAGGTGTTCGATCCCTGCGGACGGTTCGTCGCCCGCATCGACATGGGATGGGAGCGCCGGCGGGTCGGCGTGGAGTACGACGGTCGGCAACATTGGATCGACCCGGCGGTACGCCGGCGCGACATCGACCGCCAGGCCGAACTGGAGGCGCTGGGGTGGCGGATCGTGCGGGTCGGCGACGACCTGCTGCGCCACCGCCCCGGGGTGGTGGTGGCGCGCACGCGCGCCGCCCTCAGCGCCGCCGGCGCGTGAACGTGAGCCTGCGCGCGAGAATCGCCCGATGCTGCGACGCAGGCTCACGTTCACGGCATGGTCAGCGCACCCCGAGCAGGTCGATGACGAAGATCAGGGTCTTGCCGGACAGCCGGTGCCCGCCGCCGGCGGGGCCGTAGGCCAGGTGCGGCGGGATGGTCAGCTTGCGCCGGCCGCCGACCCGCATCCCCGGGATGCCGTCCTGCCAGCCCTGGATCAGCCCGCGCAGCGGGAACTCGATGGACTCCCCGCGGTTCCAGGAGCTGTCGAACTCCTCGCCGGTGTCGTACTCGACGCCGACGTAGTGCACCTCGACCTGGGCGCCGGGGGTGGCCTCCGGGCCCTCGCCGACGATCAGGTCCTCGATGACGAGCTCGGTCGGCGCCGGGCCGTCGGGAAATTCGATCTCGGGTTTCTGTGTCACCCGGCCACCCTAGACCACCCCTGCGGGCGCACACTGGGAAGATGCCGAAGGATCAGGACATCCTCGCCACCGTGCAGCGGCTGGTCGAGGAGGAGAAACAGCTGCGGGCCGAGCTCCAGCACGGCGAGATCGACGCCGCCGAGGAACACCGCCGGCTGCGCGACATCGAGGTGCAGCTCGACCAGTGTTGGGACCTGCTGCGGCAGCGCCGGGCGCTGCGCGACACCGGCGGCGACCCGCGGTCGGCCCGGGTCCGTCCCGGTGACGAGGTGGAGGGCTATCTCAACTGAGCGACTACGACGCCGTCATCGTCGGCGGCGGCCACAACGGGCTGGTCGCCGCCGGGTACTTGGCCCGGGCGGGCCGGCGGGTGCTGGTGCTGGAGCGGCTCGACCACGTCGGCGGCGCGGCGGTCTCGGCGCACGTGTTCGACGGCGTGGGCGCCCGGCTCTCCCGCTACGCCTACCTGGTCAGCCTGCTGCCCCGGCGCATCCTCGACGACCTCGGCGCGCGGGTGCGGCTGGCCCGCCGCCGCTACGCCTCCTACACCCCGGACCCGGCCACCGGCGGGGCCACCGGACTGCTGGTCGGCGCGGAGTCGACGTTCGGGGCGGTCGGCGCGGCCGGCGACGAGGCCGGCTTCCACGACTTCTACCGGCGCTGCCGGCTGGTGACCGGGCGGCTGTGGCCCACCCTGCTGGAGCCGTTGCCCCGCCGCGGCGCGCTGCGCGAGGCGATGGGCACCGACGCCGAGGCGCGGGCCGCCTGGCGGGCGATGATCGACGAGCCGATCGGGGCGGCCATCACCGCCGCCGTGCGCAGCGACCTGGTCCGCGGCGTGATGGCCACCGACGCGCTGATCGGCACCTTCGCCGCCCTCGACGACCCGGCGCTCACCCAGAACGTGTGCTTCCTGTACCACCTGCTCGGCAACGGCACCGGCGAGTGGGACGTGCCGGTCGGCGGGATGGGCGCGGTCAGCGGCGCGCTGGCCGCGGCGGCGGCCGGGTTCGGCGCCGAGATCCGCACCGGCGCAGACGTGTTCGCGATCAGCCCGGACGGTGCGGTGCGCTACCGTAGCGGTGACGACGAGCACCGGGTCACCGGCCGCTGGATCCTGGCCAATGTGACCCCGGCGGTGCTGGCCCGGCTGCTCGACGAGCCGGCACCGGAAACCGCCCCGGGCGCGCAGGTGAAGGTGAACCTGCTGCTGCGCCGGCTGCCCCGGCTGCGCGACCCGCGGGTCACCCCGGAACAGGCCTTCGGCGGCACCTTCCACATCAACGAGACCTACGCCCAGCTCGACGCGGCCTACCACCTGGCGCGCAACGGCCAGGTGCCGCAGCCGCTGCCGTGCGAGATCTACTGCCACACCCTGGCCGATCCGTCCATCCTGGACGCCGATCTGCGCGCCACCGGAGCGCACACCCTGACCGTGTTCGGCCTGCACACCCCGCACCACCTGGTCACCGACGACCCGGACCGGGCCCGCGACCGGCTCACCTCCGCGGTGCTCACCTCGCTGAATTCCGTTCTGGCCGAACCGATTCAGGACGTGCTGGCGGAGGACGCGCAGGGCCGGTTGTGCATCGAGGCCAGGACCACGCTGGACCTCGAGCAGGAACTGAACATGACCGGCGGCAACATCTTCCACGACGCCCTGGGCTGGCCGTTCGCCGAGGACGACGAGGAGCTCGACACCCCGGCCCGGCGTTGGGGTGTGGCCACCGACCACGACCGGATCCTGTTGTGCGGCTCGGGATCCCGGCGCGGTGGCGCGGTGAGCGGCATCGGCGGGCACAACGCGGCGATGGCGGTGCTCGAGGCCGGCTGAACCTCAGTCCTGCAGCTTGTGCAGCAGCCCGCGCAGGGTGCGCAGGTCGGCCTCGTCGAGCGCGTCGAAGATCGGCGGCGCCGGGTCGTCGACCTCCTCCAGCGCGCGCACCAGCTCCCGGCCGGCCTCGGTGAGTGAGACGATCTTGCACCGCCGGTTGTCCGGGTGCTGCCGGCGCACCACCAGCCCGCGCGCCTGCAGGTCGTTGACCGCCACCGTGGCCGCCGGGGCGTCGGTGGCCACCGCGTGCGCGATCTCCTTGACCGTCATCGGTTTCCGCGCCAGCCGACGGAGCACCCGGATGCGCGAGAAGGGCAGCCCGGCGCGCTCCACCACCGCGCGCTTCCAGCCGTCGCGGTGCTCGGCCACCAGCGCGGCCATGGTGCGCCAGACCTCGTCGGCCAGCCGGTCAACGGCCATCGGGCACCCGCACCGGACCGGACTCGATGAGCGGGGCCAGCCGTTGCGCCGAGCGCACCGCGGCCGGCGTGGTCGCGTACCAGCCCAGCCCGGTGATCACCACGCCGAGCAGCGCGCACACCAGCCACAGCGGCCGCGCCGCCGTCGCGAACCCGGCGCCGTGCCCGGCCAGCGCCGACCCGGCGATCGAACCGCACAGCGCCACACCGATACTCACCCCGATCTGGCGGCTGGTGGTGGCCACCGCCGAGGCGGCACCGGCCCGGTCGGTGGGCATCCCCGACACCGCCGCGGTGGTGATCGGCGCGTTGACCATCGCGAACCCGACGCCGAACACCGCGAACACCGCCAGCAGCACCCCGGCGGGGGTGGCGTCGCCAACCCAGCTCAGCGCGGCCGCCGAGACCGCCATCAGCGGTCCGGCGATCAGCAGCGACGGCCGTGAGCCGTAGCGGCCCACCAGCCGGCCCGACAGCGGGGAGAACACCAGTGCCCCGATCGCGACCGGCAGGAACATCAGCCCGGTCCGCATCGCCGAGAACCCCCGCTGCTCCTGCAGGTACAGCGACATCATGAACAGGAACGCGCCCCAGGCGGCGAACGCGCTCACCGCGGTCACCGTCGCCGACGTGAACGGGATGCTGCGGAAGAACCGCAGATCGATGAACGGCTCGGGATGGCGGGCCTCATAGCGCACGAACGCCGCGAACGCCGCCACCGCACCGGCGGCCACCAGCAGGATCACCGGCGAGGCCCAGCCCAGCCCCGGACCCTCGATGAGCACGTAGACGGTGCCGAACAGGAACGCCACCCCGAGCAGTTGGCCGACCGGGTCGACGGCGCGCACGGTCGCCGACCGCGACTCCGGCACGAACAGCGCGGTGAGCAGGATCGCGGCCGCGCAGATGGGCAGGTTGATCCAGAACACCGACCGCCAGCCGACGGCGTCGATCAGCAGCCCGCCGGCCAGCGGGCCGACAGCCATCGAGATGCCGACCACCCCGCCCCACACCCCGATCGCGCGGGCACGCTCCACCCGCCCGGTGAACACCTGGGTGATGATCGACATGGCCACCGGGTTGAGCATCGACCCGCCGACACCCTGCAGCAGCCGGGCAGCGATGAGCGCCCCGACGTTCGGCGCCAGGCTGCAGGCCAGCGAGCCCAGCGCGAACACCGTCAGCCCGAGCTGGAAGACGCGGCGCCGGCCGAACCGGTCGGCCGCCGCCCCGGCGAGCAGCAGCAGGGACGCCAGCACCAGGGTGTAGACGTCGATCACCCACTGCAGCGCGGCCGGCCCGGCCGCCAGGTCGGTGCGGATGTGCGGCAGCGCGACGTTGACGATCGTCGCGTCCATCGACACGATCAACAGGCTCAGACAGCACGACAGCAGCACCACGACCTTGCGGCGTGCGCTCATCGCGCCGGTCCGAGTCACCCGACAATTGTGGATCTACAACTGTCGGGTCGCAAACCGGGGATCAGCGGTTGTCGAGCGGCACGTAGTCGCGCTCGCCGTAGCCGACGTAGACCTGCCGCGGCCGGCCGATCTTGCTGCGGCCCTCGTCGTGCATCTCGCGCCAGTGCGCGATCCAGCCGGGCAGCCGGCCCAGGGCGAACAGCACGGTGAACATCCGGGTCGGGAAGCCCATCGCCCGGTAGATCACGCCGGTGTAGAAGTCCACGTTCGGGTACAGCTTGCGCTCGATGAAGAACTCGTCGGTGAGCGCGACCTCCTCGAGCGCCTTGGCGATCTGCAGCAGCTCGTCGTCGCCGCCGATCTTGCCGAGGATCTTGTCGGCCTGCTCCTTGACGATGCGGGCCCGCGGGTCGTAGTTCTTGTAGACCCGGTGGCCGAAGCCCATCAGCTTGACGCCGTCCTCGCGGTTCTTGACCTTCCGGACGAACTCCCTGACGTCGCCGCCGTCGGCGCGGATCTTCTCCAGCATCTCCAGCACCGCCTGGTTGGCACCTCCGTGCAGCGGCCCCCACAGCGCGTTGATGCCGCCGGAGATCGAGGTGAACAGGTTGGCCTGCGACGAGCCGACCAGCCGCACGGTCGAGGTCGAGCAGTTCTGCTCGTGGTCGGCGTGCAGGATGAACAGCATGTCCAGGGCGCGGACGATCTCCGGGTCGACCTCGTAGGGCTCGGCCGGGAAGCCGAAGGTCATCCGCAGGAAGTTCTCCACCAGCGTCAGCGAGTTGTCCGGGTACAGGAACGGCTGGCCCTCGGACTTCTTGTACGCGTAGGCCGCGATGGTCGGCAGCTTGGCCAGCAACCGGATGGTCGAGAGCTCGACCTGCTTGGGGTCGAACGGGTCCAGCGAGTCCTGGTAGAAGGTGCTCAGCGCGTTGACCGCGCTGGACAGCACCGGCATCGGGTGCGCGTTGCGCGGGAAGCCGTCGAAGAACCGCTTGAGGTCCTCGTGCAGCAGGGTGTGCCGCTGGATCTTGGTGGTGAAGTCCTCGAGCTGCTCGGCGGTGGGCAGTTCACCGTAGATGAGCAGGTAGCTGACCTCGATGAAGGTCGACTTCTCGGCGAGCTGCTCGATCGGGTATCCGCGGTAGCGCAGGATGCCGGCCTCGCCGTCGATATAGGTGATCGCGCTCTTGACCGGCGCGGTGTTCATGTAGCCGGGGTCGAAGGTGGTGTAGCCGGTCTTCGACAGCAGCGGCCCCAATGCGATGGCGTCGGCACCCTCGGTGGCACTGACGATCTCCAACTCGAGCTCGCCACCGGGATAACTGAGGGTGACGTGTCCGTCACCTTTGGTCGAGTTCTCGGCCACGGAAGTCCCTTCGTCGGCACTGGGAGTGTCAGAGGAAGTCTGCCCTACAAAAGGTAGTCCCAATCTCCGGGGTGCGCCCGCCCGGGGTCAGGTCAGGCGGGCTGCCCGATCCCCGCCGTCTCGTCGACGAACCGCGCGAACATCGCGTCGATCCGGTCCGCCAGATCGGCGGCGGTCAGCGCATCCCAGTCGGTGTCCGGGCCGAGATCGTCCTGGGCGGTCAGCACGATGGTGTTCCAGATCGCCGCGATCAGCCGCAACCCGGGATCCTCCAGCGGCACCCCCATCCGCTCGGCCAGCGCCCGGTGCAACGGATTCGGCCGGAACTGCCGCACCGCCTGACGCAGCGTCGGCGAGCACATCACCGTGCGCACCACCGCGATCAGCCGGTCCCCGGCGGCGGTGCCGTTCGCCTCCCGGTACATCTCGACGAACGCCCGGCGCACCGCCTCGAGGTGGGGCAGCTCGGCCGGCTGCCGCGCCAATCCCCGCGCGGCCAGTTCGGTGCCCTGGTCGATGAGGGTGAGCACCACCTCGTCCTTGGTGGCGAAGTAGCGGCTGAAGGTGCGGGGCGAGACGTCGGCGACCGCGGCGATCTGGTCGACGGTGGTGCCCTCGAACCCCTGCCGGCAGAACAGTCCGATCGCCGCGTCGATCAGCAGCGCCCGGGTGCGACGCTTCTTTCGCTCGCGCAGACCCAGGTCAGGCTGCCCTTTGTCGGCCACGGTGGCGATGCTAGCCGGGCCCGCCGGGGCTGTCTGCGGGAAGCGACCGATCCTCAGCCGCCACTCAGCCGGCATGCACGCCGGCCCGGTAGCGCACGAAGACCGGCACCGCCAGCGCGGCGAGCACCGTCCCGACGACGACCAGCACCCCGCCCCCGGCGGCGGCCACCGTGGTGCCCACCACCGCGGCCGCCGCCCCGTGTGCGACATCGGCCAGCCGTGGCCCGCCGGCGACCACCACGATGAACACCCCCTGCAACCGGCCCCGCATCTCGTCGGTGGCGGCCTCCTGCAGGATCGTCGACCGGAACACCGCCGACACCATGTCCGCCGCGCCGCCGACCGCCAGGAACACCAGCGCCAACCACAGCAGCGACCCGGCCGCGGCCAGCCCGAACCCGACCATCGCCGCGCCCCACACCAGCACGGCCGCCACCACCGCCAGGCCGTGCCGCCGGATGCGCGGCAGCCAGCCCGACCACACCCCGCCGAGCACCGCCCCGGCCGGGACGGCCGCCGCCAGCAGGGCCATCGGCAGCCCGCCGTCGACCGGGCCGCCGAACGTCTCGTGCGCCAGCTGCGGGAACAGCGCCCGCGGCATGCCGAAGACCATCGCGATCAGGTCGACCACGAACGACATCAGCACCACCCGGTGACCGGCCAGGTAGACGAACCCGTCCCACACCGCGCGCGGCCCCCACCGGCCGGCCCCCGCGGGCCGCTCGGCCGGCGGCATCGGACGCAACCGCAGGGTGGCCCACACCGGGGCGACGCAGGTCAGCGCGTCGAGCAGGTACAACGTCGACAGGTCGACCCAGTGCAGCAGCACCCCGGCCAGCAGCGGCCCGGCGATCGCCCCCATCTGGGTGACCGTCATGTTCAGCGCGTTGGCGGCCGCGAGCTGCCGGGTCGGCAGCATCCGGGGGATGGCCGCCGCGCGGGCCGGGCTGTTGATCGCGTAGAACGCCTGCTGCACCGCCAGCAGACTCAGCACCAGCCAGACGTTGTTCCAGGCCAGCGCGGCCTGCAGCCACAGCAGCAGCGACGCCGCGGCCAGCCCGAGCGCGGCGATCACCAGCAGCCGGCGCCGGTCGACCGCGTCCGACCAGGCCCCGCCGAGCAGGCCGAACACCACCAGCGGCACCAGCGCGAACACCCCCGACAGCCCCACGTAGGCGGAGCTGTGGGTGAGCGCGTAGAGCTGCACCGGGACGGCGAACAGGGTCAGGTTGGCGCCGATCACGGTGACCACGCCGGCCAGCCACAGCCGGCGGAAGTCCGGGGTGCGCAGCGGGGTGGTGTCGGCGAGGAGGGCGCGCACCGGCTACGGCTGCAGTCGTTCGGCGCGACCGCCGCGGACCCGGATCCGGTTGTGCACCCGGTTCTCCCGGCCCTGCCAGAACTCGACCGTCTCGGCGGTGATGCGGTAGCCGCCCCAGTGCGGCGGCACCGGCACCGCCGGCTCGTCGGCGAACCGGGCGGCGACCTCGTCGAGCCGCGCCAGCAGCTCGGCCCGCGAGCCGATCGGCTGCGACTGCGCCGACGCCCAGGCACCCAGCTGCGCGCCGCGCGGCCGCAGCGCCCAGTACGCGGCGGTCTCGGCCGGGCCGACCTTGCGCACCGGCCCGGACACGTGCACCTGCCGGCCCAGCGCGTACCACGGGAAGGTCACCGAGGCGTACGGGGTGGCGGCCAGCTGCCGGCCCTTGGCCGACTCGTAGTTGGAGAAGAAGGTGATGCCGGCCTCGTCCATGCCCTTGCACAGCACGGTGCGGGTGACCGGCCGACCGTCGGCGTCGACGGTGGCCAGCACCATCGCGTTCGGCTCCGCGATGCCGGCGGCCTCGGCGTCGGCCAGCCAGCGCCGCAGCAGCGTCAGCCAACCGGTGGCGGGATCGGGTCCGAGCCAGTCGATGTCGAGGTCGGGGCTGCCGTCCTTCTCCACCGACCCGTACTCCCTGCGCATCCGCGCCAAGCGATCGTCGTCCGGTTCGGCCACGGGCCACACCGTACGCCGACGCACCCCGGTGGACGTAGTTACCGACTGGTAGACGTGTTCGGGGTCACGGGTGCAAGAATCACCGCATGGCACAGGTTCCCGACGATTTCACGCCCGGGCTCGAGGGCGTCGTCGCGTTCACCACGGAGATCGCCGAACCTGACAAGGACGGCGGCGCGCTGCGCTACCGCGGCGTGGAGATCGAGGACTTGGTCGCCCACCGCGTCACCTTCGGCGACGTGTGGGGGCTGCTGGTGGACGGCCGGTTCGGCCGCGGGCTGCCGCCCGCCGAACCGTTCCCGCTGCCGATCCACAGCGGTGACGTCCGGGTCGACGTGCAGGCCGGGCTGGCCATGCTGGCCCCGATCTGGGGCTACAAGCCGCTGCTGGACATCGATGAGGAGACCGCCCGCGAACAGCTGGCCCGCGCCTCGGTGATGGCGCTGTCGTACGTGGCGCAGTCGGCCCGCGGCATCTACCAGCCCGCGGTGCCGCAGCGGGTCATCGACGAGTGCGCCACCGTCACCGCGCGTTTCATGACCCGCTGGCAGGGGGAGCCGGACCCCAGGCACATCGAGGCGATCGACGCCTACTGGGTGACCGCCGCCGAGCACGGGATGAACGCCTCGACGTTCACCGCCCGGGTGATCGCCTCCACCGGCGCGGACGTGGCCGCGGCGCTGTCCGGCGCGATCGGCGCGATGAGCGGCCCGCTGCACGGCGGCGCCCCGGCCCGGGTGCTGCCGATGATCGAGGAGGCCGAGCGCACCGGCGACCCGCGCGGGGTGGTCCGGGCCATCCTGGACCGCGGCGAGAAGCTGATGGGCTTCGGGCACCGGGTGTACCGGGCCGAGGATCCGCGGGCCCGGGTGCTGCGCGCCACCGCCGAGCGGCTCGGCGCGCCGCGCTACGAGGTGGCCGTCGCGCTCGAGCAGGCCGCGCTGGCCGAGCTGCGCGAGCGCCGCCCGGACCGGGCCATCGAGACCAATGTCGAGTTCTGGGCCGCGGTGATCCTGGACTTCGCCCAGGTGCCGCCGTCGATGATGCCCGCCATGTTCACCTGTGCCCGCACCGCCGGCTGGTGTGCGCACATCCTGGAGCAGAAGCGGCTGGGCAAGCTGGTGCGGCCGTCGGCGGTCTACGTCGGGCCCCAGCCGCGCGGCGTGGAGGCGGTCGAGGGTTGGGATCTGATCAGCAAGGGTTGAGCGGGGCGCGCGACCGCTACGCCGCCGCGGCGCGGGCGTTCGCCGAGCTGGTGGGCCGGATTCCGGCCGACCGCTGGGACGGCCCCGGCCTCGGCGACTGGGATCTGCGGGCACTGGTGGGGCACACGTCGCGGTCGCTGACCACGGTGAACACCTACCTGCGGTCCCCCGCGACGCGCGAGGACGTGCCGGACGCGGTGGCCTACTACCTGTGGGTGCGCCGGTACCTGGCCTCGGCCGACGGCGCGGAGGTCGTCGAGCGCGGCCGGGCGGCCGGCCGCGAGCTGGGCGAGGACCCGGCCGGGGCGGTCGGCGCGCTGGTCGACCGGGTGCTCGGCGAGCTGGCCGCGGTCGCCACCGACCGGCTCATCACGGTGATCGCCGGGCAGGGCATGCGGGTGTCGGCCTACCTGCCGACCCGGGTCTTCGAGCTGGTGGTGCACGGCCTGGACATCGCCCGCGCCGCGCAGCTGCCGTTCGACCCGCCGGCCGAGGCGCTGGCCGAGGCGGCCGCGCTGGCCGCCCGGGTCGGGGTCGCCGCCGGCCAGGGCGCCGAGCTGCTGATGGCGCTGACCGGCCGCGCGCCGCTGCCGCCGGCGTTCTCGGTGGTGTGACCGGACCGCGCGCCGAGCGTGAGCCGGCGACCGAAAAATCGCCGAATCTGCGCGCACAGGCTCACGCTCGACGACACCCGCTCGCTACAGGTTGCGCACGTACTGCTCGAGGAGCCACGGCGGCAGCCCGTTCGACCCGGCGATCGCGCTGATCACACCGATGCTCGCCGGCTTCGGGATGCGCTCGAGCTCGGGCGTGGTGGGGTCGGACCCGTACAGCCCGAACTGCAGGTGGTAGCCCTCCGACCATTCCAGGTTGTCGACGAACGACCAGTAGGTGTAGCCGCGGATGTCCACCCCGTGTGCGACCAGGTCCTGCACCACCGCGAGATGCGTGGCGAGGTAGCCGGGCCGCTTGGTGTCGTTGGCGTCGGCGATGCCGTTCTCGGTGATCCACAACGGTTTTCCGTACGAGGCGGCGATCTCGAGCACCTCGCGCAAGCCACCCGGATCGATCGGCTGGTTGAAGTCGCTGCACGTCGGCGAGCTCGCGTCGCAGCGCAGTGGGATACCGCGGAAGAACGGGAACCCCGGGATCGGCGCGAACCCGAAGCCGACCATCCGGTCCGAGCCGTAGTACTGCACGCCGACGAAGTCGGTCTTGCCGACGAACTCGGGGTGGATCTCGTCGGGGGTCCTGATCCCGTCGAGGTTGGCGTCCACCCAGCCGTCGATCACCGCGTTGAGGAACCACTCGTTGAACAGCCGGTTCCAGGCGTCGGCGGCCGCGACGTCGAGCGGGTTGGCCGGGTCGGCCGGCCGGGTCGGCAGCATGTTGTTGGTGAACCCGACGAACGCGGCGGGCTGGCCGTCGGTGGCCGACACCGTGTCCCAGGCGTGGATCGCGTTGTAGGCGGCGACGTGCCCCCTGGCCTGGTTCACCAGGAAGGTCGAGGCCAGATCCGGGCGGATCACGCCCGGCGGCCAGGACGGCACCAGGCCGGGGATGGCGAAGTACTGCGTCAGGATCGGCGGCACCGGCTCGTTGAGGGTGGCCCAGTTGTCCACCTGATCGCCGAACTTCCACGCCAGGTAGGCGGCGTACTTCTCGAATTCGGTTGCGGTGTCCGGCGACAGCCAGCCGGCGGCCGAGACGGGCAGCCCGAGCTGGATGAGCAGCCGCGCCCCCGGGTCGTGGATCCACACCGGCAGCGTGAAGTGGGTGACGGTGACCATCGGCTCCAGGCCGTGGGCGCGCAGCGCGGCCAGCACGTCGCGGTAGTGCTGCACCGCCTCCTGGTCGGCCAGCGCGTCGAGGGCCTCCAGGTCGGCCAGCGTGATGGCGCCGCCCTCGTCCCGGATGTTCACCGACGCGGTGGAATTCGGGAAGATCCGGCTCCACTCGATGCCGATGCGGAAGGTGTTCATCCGCAGCTCGTCGCTCGCCAGCGCGGCGTCCTCGTCGTAGTTGAGGTAGGCGCCGGGGCCGTGCTCCGGGACCCCGTTGGTCAGGCCCAGCAGCTGGTTGAACGCGTCGTGCACCCACCGGTACCAGTCGGCGTTCGGGTCGACGGGCACGCCGGGGCCGCCTTCGGCCTGGAATCCGGAATGCGCGACCCCCCAATGGAAGTCGTCAGGGAACGACAGGTCGACGCCGTCGACGGGGGCCACCTCGACGCGGATGACCCGGGCCACCCGGTGGCCGCCGCCGGGCATCAGCAGGTTGCCGATGACCGGGACGAACTGCAGCAGTCCCAGCGGTCCGTTGAGGTGGAAACCGGCGGCCTCGTCGTCGACGACGACGATGAACTCGTCGTAGCCGCCGACCGCGGCCATCGCGTTGGTCGGCCGGTAGACGAAGGTGCCGTCCGCGGCGATCTCGACCACGCCGCCGTAGCGGGGCCGGCCGATCAGGGTGTAGGTCAGCGGGTCGCCGTCGGCGTCGGAGGCACCGATGTTGCCGATGATCACCGGATCACCGTTGTCGTCGACGGTCTGGCTGTTGGCCGCCGGGTCATAGGCGATGGTCGGGCTGGAGTTGAAGAACTCGCGGCGCACCCACGCCAGCAGTGTCCACACGGTCGGCGGTCCGCTCGGCGGTGCGGGCAGCCCCGCGGCGAACGGGCTGAGCAGCATGTTGACGAAGTCGGCGGCCAACCCCACGACGTAGTTGATCGCGGTGGCCGGGTCGAAGGCCGTCGGCCAGGGCCGCAGCGCCGGCACCTTCGGCGGGGTGACCGCCGCGGCGGCCGTGACCGCCTGCCCAGAAAAGACCGGCCCAGAAAAGACCGGCCCAGAAAAGACCGGCCCGGAAAAGACCCGCCCGGACCGCAGCGTCACCGCCCGCACGGCAGCGCGTTCCGTTGCGGCTCGTGCGGTGCGCCGGACCGGAAGGCCTC
>Ga0207874_1000862_pt1 | contig 39753 bp, 39 predicted proteins | sample HigsolmetaAR201D_FD_184833 | JGI IMG/M metagenome (GOLD analysis project Ga0207874, IMG submission 184833) | Ionic liquid and high solid enriched microbial communities from the Joint BioEnergy Institute, USA - AR20-1-D (SPAdes) (version 2) ...
GTGTCGACGCTGCTGCAGCCGCTGCTGTCGACGGTGCCGCTGCAGGTGTTCGCCGCCGGGGTGGCCCAGGCCCGCGGCTACGACGTGGACAAGCCGCGCAACCTGGCCAAGTCCGTCACCGTCGAGTGACCCCGGTGCTCCCGCGGGCAGACGCCGACACCCCTGTCGCCGCCCGGTGCGGGGGAGTGCGCGTCCGCTCGCGGACGGCGGCGCCCGTGTCGGCGCCACAGCGACGCCCCGAGCCGTGCCATCCTGACACCTCATGCGGCACTACTACACCGCCGAGGCCATCCGAGCGGCCGAGGCACCCCTGTTGGCGAGCCTGCCCGACGGCGCCCTGATGCGCCGCGCCGCCTACGGCCTCGCCGTCGCCGTCGCCGACGAGTTGACCACCCGCACCGGCGGGGTGGCCGGCCGGCGCATCTGCGCGGTGGTCGGCAGCGGCGACAACGGCGGCGACGCGCTGTGGGCGGCCACCTTCCTGCTGCGCCGCGGCGCCAAGGGCACGGCCGTCCTGCTCAACCCGGAGAAGGCCCACCGGAAGGGCCTCGCGGCGTTCCGCCGCGCCGGCGGACGCGTCGTCGAAACCGTGCCCGAGGCAACCGATCTCGTCATCGACGGGGTGGTCGGCATCTCCGGCGCCGGCCCGCTGCGGCCCGGCGCGGCCGAGCTGTTCGCCGCCGTCGACGAGGCCGGCATCCCGGTGGTGGCGGTCGACATCCCCAGCGGCATCGACGTGCACACCGGCGCCGCCCCCGGCCCGCACGTGCACGCGGTGCGCACCGTCACCTTCGGCGGGCTCAAACCGGTACACGCGCTGGCCGACTGCGGCCGGGTCGACCTCGTCGACATCGGGCTGGACCTGCCGCCCACCGACCTGCACGGCTTCGAGGCCGCCGATGTCGTCGCCCGCTGGCCGGTGCCCGGGCCGCGCGACGACAAGTACACCCAGGGCGTCACCGGCGTGATCGCCGGCTCGGCCACCTACCCGGGTGCGGCCGTGCTGTGCACCGGGGCGGCGGTGGCCGCCACCTCCGGCATGGTCCGCTACGCCGGCACCGCCACCGCCCAGGTGCTCGCCGCCTGGCCCGAGGTGATCGCCGCCACCAGCGCGGAGGCCTCCGGGCGGGTGCAGGCCTGGGCGGTCGGGCCCGGGATGGGCACCAACGCCGCGGCCGCCGACGAGCTGCGCTTCGCGCTGGACACCGACCTGCCGGTGATCGTCGACGCCGACGGGCTGACCCTGCTGGCCGCCGACCCGAACCTGGTCGTCGACCGCGACGCCCCGACCGTGCTCACCCCGCACGCCGGCGAGTTCGCCCGGCTGGCCGCCGGTGTGGGCCTGGAGGTCCCCGACGACCGGGTGGCCGCCGCCCGCGAACTGGCCGACCGCTACCAGGCCGTGGTGCTGCTCAAGGGCAACGTCACCGTGATCGCCGACCCGGCCGGCCCGGTCTACCTCAACCCGGCCGGCGGCTCCTGGGCCGCCACCGCCGGCTCCGGCGACGTACTCTCCGGCATCATCGGCGCGCTGCTGGCGGCCGGGCTCCCGCCCGCCGAGGCCGCCGCGATGGCGGCGTTCGTGCACGCTCGGGCGGCCAACCTGTCGGCCGCCGAACCCGGCCCCCGCGCCACCCCCACCTCGGCCTCGCACATCCTGGCCCACATCCGGCCCGCGCTGGCCCAGCTCTAGTCCGGCCGCAACCCGCGCACCGCATCCCGAAAGGACCGCTATGCCCCACCGTCGCCACCGTCACGGCTCGTTCGTCGCCCCCGCCTACACCGGCCGGCTGGCCACCACGCCGGTGCCGTCGCTGCGGCTGCCCGACGACCCGATGGACCCCGCCGCGGCCTACCGCTTCATCCACGACGAGCTCATGCTCGACGGCAGCTCCCGGCTCAACCTCGCGACGTTCGTCACCACCTGGATGGACCCCGAGGCCGAGAAGCTGATGGCCGAGACGTTCGACAAGAACATGATCGACAAGGACGAGTACCCGGCCACCGCCGCCATCGAGCAGCGCTGTGTGTGCATGGTCGCCGACCTGTTCCACGCCGAGGACCTGCGCGACGACGACCCGGCCTCGGCCACCGGGGTGTCGACGATCGGCTCCAGCGAGGCGGTCATGCTGGCCGGGCTGGCGCTGAAGTGGCGGTGGCGCCAGCGGCTGCAGGCCCGGGGCGTGGACTGGAAGACCCGCACCCCCAACCTCGTCCTGGGCTCCAACGTGCAGGTGGTGTGGGAGAAGTTCTGCCGCTACTTCGACGTCGAGCCGCGCTATCTGCCGGTGGAGCCGGGCCGCTACGTCATCACCCCGCAGCAGGTGCTCGACGCCGTCGACGAGGACACCATCGGCGTGGTGGCGATCCTGGGCACCACCTTCACCGGGGAGCTCGAACCGGTCGCCGAGATCTGCGCGGCCCTCGACGGGCTCGCCCGCGGCGGCGGGGTGGACGTGCCGGTGCACGTCGACGCCGCCAGCGGCGGGTTCGTGGTGCCGTTCCTGCACCCCGAGTTGGAGTGGGACTTCCGCCAGCCGCGGGTGGTGTCGATCAACGTCTCCGGCCACAAGTACGGGTTGACCTATCCGGGCATCGGGTTCGTGGTGTGGCGCAGCGCCGAACACCTGCCCGAGGAACTGGTGTTCCGGGTCAATTACCTGGGCGGCGACATGCCCACCTTCACGCTGAACTTCTCCCGCCCCGGCAACCAGGTGGTCGGGCAGTACTACAACTTCCTGCGGCTGGGCCGGGCCGGTTACGCGCGGGTGATGCGCGACCTGTCCGGCACCGCCCGCTGGCTGGCCGACAAGCTCGCCGAGACCGGGCGGTTCGAGGTGATCGCCGACGGCAGCGGCATCCCGGTGGTCGCGTTCCGGCTGGCCGGCGACCCGGGCTTCACCGAGTTCGACCTGTCCCACGCGCTGCGCACGCACGGCTGGCAGGTGCCGGCCTACACGATGCCGGACAACGCCACCGACGTCTCGGTGCTGCGGGTGGTGGTGCGCGAGGGGTTCTCCGCGGACCTGGCCCGGGCGCTGTTCGACGACATCCGCACCGAGATGGGCCGGCTGGAGCGGCTCCGGCCGAACGGGCAGTTCGACGACCTGCAGCATTTCGCGCACTGAGGCGCGCGGAGCGGTCGGCGCCGATCTGGGAGAATCGGCGCAGGTGAATCTGATCATGGCCGAAACCGAATCCGCGCCGACCCGATCCCCGGCCGCCGGGGGCTCCGCCGCTCCCGCGGCGGAGATGCTGGTGGACCTGGGGGCGATCGCACACAACGTCCGCCGACTGCGCGAGCTCGCCGGCGACGCCGCGGTGATGGCCGTGGTCAAGGCCGACGGCTACGGGCACGGCGCCACCCGGGTGGCCCGCACCGCGCTGGCCGCCGGGGCCGCCGAGCTCGGGGTGGCCACCATCGAGGAGGCGCTGGCGCTGCGCCGCGACGGCATCACCGCCCCGGTGCTGGCCTGGCTGCACGCCCCCGGCGCGGACTTCGACGCCGCGCTGCGGGCCGACGTGCAGGTGGCGGTGTCGTCGCTGCGCCAGCTCGGCGAGGTGCTCGACGCGGTGCGCCGCACCGGCCGGCAGGCGGTGCTCACCCTCAAGGTCGACACCGGCCTGAACCGCAACGGCATCACCGACGACGAGCTGCCCGCGGTCCTCGACGCGGTGGCCCGCGCCCGCGCCGAGGACGCCGTGCGGGTGCGCGGCATCATGAGTCACCTGGTCGCCGGCGACGAGCCGCACAACCCGGTCAACGCCCTGCAGGGGCGGCGGCTGGCCGCCATGCGCGAGCGGGCCGCGGCGGCGGGGGTGCCGGTCGAGGTCGCCCACCTGAGCAACTCGCCGGCCGTGATGACCCGCCCCGATCTGCGCTTCGACCTGGTGCGCCCGGGGATCGCGATCTACGGCCTCAACCCGGTGCCGGACCTCGACGAACCCAACCTGCTGCCGGCCATGACGCTGCGCTGCCGGGTGGCGATGATCAAGCCGGTGCGGGCCGGCGACGGCGTGTCCTACGGCCACACCTGGGTCGCCGAGCAGGACACCACCGTCGCGCTGCTGCCCATCGGCTACGCCGACGGGGTGTACCGGGCGCTGTCGGGCCGGATGGAGGTGCTCATCAACGGCCGGCTGCGCCGCAACGTCGGCCGGATCTGCATGGACCAGCTGCTCGTCGATCTCGGCCCCGGCCCGGTCGACGTCACCGAGGGCGACGAGGCGGTGCTGTTCGGCCCCGGGTTCGACGGTGAGCCCACCGCCGCCGAGTGGGCCGAGATGCTCGGCACCATCCACTACGAGGTGGTCACCAGCCCGCGCGGCCGGGTGGTGCGCAGCTACCGCGAGGAGCGGCGGTGACCGGCCAGCTGCCGCGGTCCGGCAGCGCCGAGCTGCCCACCGCCGAGGACACCCGCGCCCTCGGCGCCCGGCTGGGCGCGCAGCTGCGCGCCGGCGACGTGGTGGTGCTGTCCGGCCCGCTCGGCGCCGGAAAGACCGTGCTGGCCAAGGGCATCGCCGAGGCGCTCGACGTGGCGGGCCCGGTCACCAGCCCGACGTTCGTGCTGGCCCGGGTGCACCGGCCGCGCCGGCCCGGCGGCCCGGCGATGGTGCACGTCGACATGTACCGGCTGCTCGACGCCGGCACCACCGACCTGCTGGGCGAGCTGGACGCCCTGGACCTCGACACCGACCTCGACGACGCGGTGGTCGTCGTCGAATGGGGCGAGGGGGTGGCCGAGCGGCTCTCCGAGCGGTGCCTGGAGATCCGGCTGGAACGCGCCCCGGACACCGAGGTGCGCACCGCCGTGTGGAAATGGAGTGCCCCGTGCTGATCCTGGCCATCGACACCGCCACGCCCGCCGTCACCGCCGGGGTGGTGCGCGCCGACGCGGCGGGCGTGCACACGCTGGCCGAACGGGTCACCGTCGACGCCCGCGCCCACGCCGAGCGGCTCACCCCGAACATCGTTGCCGCCCTTGCCGATTCCGGTGTCGCCAAGACCGACCTGGACGCGGTGGTGGTGGGTTGCGGCCCCGGCCCGTTCACCGGGCTGCGGGTCGGCATGGCCACCGCGGCGGCGTTCGCGCACGCCCTGGACATCCCGGTGCACGGGGTGTGCAGCCTGGACGCCATCGGCGTGCACACCACCGGCACCGTGCTGGTGGTCACCGACGCCCGCCGCCGCGAGGTGTACTGGGCCCGCTATCGCGACGGGGCGCGCATCGACGGCCCGGCCGTCAACGCCCCGGCCGACGTGCCCGTCGACGCCGCGGCGGTGGCCGGCTCCCCGGCGCACGCCGCGCTGTTCGACCTGCCCCGGCTGGACCTGCCGTATCCGACCCCGACCGGGCTGGTGCGCGCCGTGCCGGACCTGTCCGCCGAGCCGGCGCCGCTGGTGCCGCTGTACCTGCGCCGGCCGGACGCCAAGCCCCAGCCGCCGCGTCCGGTGATGCTGCGATGAGCGATGCGACGCCCGGTGCCGACACCATCGAGATCGGTCCGCTGACCCGCGCCGACGCCGCCCGCTGCGCCGAGCTGGAACGGCAGCTGTTCGGCGACGACGACCCGTGGCCGAAGGCGGCGTTCCTGCAGGAGCTGGCCGCGATGAACAACCGTTACATCGCCGCCCGGGACGGCGGCCGGCTGGTCGGCTACGCCGGGATCAGCCGGCTCGGCCGCACCCCGCCGTACGACTACGAGGTGCACACCATCGGCGTCGACCCGGCCTACCAGGGGCGGGGGATCGGCCGGCGGCTGATGCAGGCGATGCTCGACTTCGCCGCCGGCGGGGTGGTGTTCCTGGAGGTGCGCACCGACAACGCCCCGGCCATCGCGCTCTACGAGCGTTTCGGCTTCACCATCGTCGGGCTGCGCAAGCGCTACTACCGGCGCAGCGGCGCCGACGCCTACACCATGCGACGGGAGGCCACCGCGTGATCATCCTGGCCATCGAGAGCTCCTGCGACGAGACCGGCGTCGGCATCGCCGAGCTCGCCGACGACGGCACCGTCACCCTGCTGGCCGACGAGGTCGCCTCCAGCGTCGAGGAACACGTCCGCTACGGCGGGGTGGTGCCCGAGATCGCCTCCCGCGCCCACCTCGAGGCGCTCGGCCCGGCGGTGCGCCGGGCCATGACCACCGCCGGGATCACCCGGCCCGACGTGGTGGCCGCCACCATCGGGCCCGGGCTGGCCGGGGCGCTGCTGGTCGGGGTGGCCGCCGCCAAGGCCTACGCCGCGGCCTGGGAGGTGCCGTTCTACGGCGTCAACCACCTCGGCGGGCACCTGGCCGCCGACGTCTACGAGCACGGACCGCTGCCGGAGTGCGTGGGCCTGCTCGTCTCCGGCGGGCACACCCACCTGCTGCACGTGCGCTCGCTGGGGCAGCCGATCGAGGAGCTGGGCAGCACCGTCGACGACGCCGCCGGGGAGGCCTACGACAAGGTGGCCCGGCTGCTCGGGCTGGGCTACCCGGGCGGGCGGGTGCTCGACGAGCTGGCCCGCACCGGCGACCGGGAGGCGATCGTGTTCCCGCGCGGCATGACCGGCCCCCGCGACGACCCGTACGCGTTCAGCTTCTCCGGGCTCAAGACCGCGGTGGCCCGCTACGTCGAACAGCACCCCGAGGCGTCCCGGGCCGACGTGGCCGCCGGCTTCCAGGAGTCGGTGGCCGACGTGCTCACCGCCAAGGCGGTGCGGGCCTGCACCGACCTGGGGGTGTCGACGCTGCTCATCGCCGGCGGGGTGGCGGCCAACTCGCGGCTGCGCGAGCTGGCCGAACAGCGCTGTGCGGCGGCCGGCATCACGCTGCGCATCCCGCGGCCGCGGCTGTGCACCGACAACGGGGCGATGATCGCCTCGTTCGCGGCGCATCTCATCGCCGCCGGGGCGGCCCCGTCGCCGCTGGACGCCGCCAGCGATCCGGGCCTGCCGGTGGTGGCCAGTCAGGTCGCCTGAGGCGCAGCTGGCAGGGGGTGCGACAGGCACCGGGCCGACCTTGAGTGCTAGCACTCTCGTGTATAGAGTGCTAGGTGGCAGGCGACCAACCCGCGCCGGCACCCGCGACGACGGCGCACCGGGCGTGGTTGCATGCCGGACACCTGTAATGCCAACGACATCCGGGGAGCGACCCCGGATCACACCCGAACGAGTGGAGGGCTCCATCGTGGCGAGCGTGAACATCAAGCCACTCGAGGACAAGATCCTCGTGCAGGCCAACGAGGCTGAGACGACCACCGCCTCGGGCCTGGTCATTCCCGACACCGCCAAGGAGAAGCCGCAGGAAGGCACCGTCATCGCGGTCGGCCCGGGCCGCTGGGACGAGGACGGCGAGAAGCGGATTCCGCTGGACATCAAGGAGGGCGACACCGTCATCTACAGCAAGTACGGCGGCACCGAGATCAAGTACAACGGCCAGGAGTACCTGATCCTGTCGGCCCGCGACGTGCTGGCGGTCGTCACCAAGTAGCAGACGTGCACCCGCCCCGGAGGCCACCTGTGCGGTGCACGGGCGGTTTCCGGGGCGGCACGCGTAGCGGAGTCAGGACTGACATATGAGCAAGCAGATTGAGTTCAACGAGACTGCGCGCCGCGCAATGGAGGCCGGCGTCGACAAGCTTGCCGACGCGGTCAAGGTCACGCTCGGCCCGCGCGGCCGGCACGTGGTCCTGGCGAAGGCGTTCGGCGGCCCGCAGGTCTCCAACGACGGTGTCACCATCGCGCGCGAGATCGACCTGGAGGATCCGTTCGAGAACCTCGGCGCGCAGCTGGTGAAGTCGGTCGCCACCAAGACCAACGACGTCGCCGGTGACGGCACCACCACCGCGACTGTGCTCGCGCAGGCCCTGATCAAGGCCGGCCTGAAGAACGTCGCCGCGGGTGCCAACCCGATGCAGCTCGGTGTGGGCCTGAACAAGGCCGCCGAGGCGGTCAGCGAGGCGCTGCTCGCCGCGGCCACCCCGGTCAAGGACAAGAGCGCCATCGCACAGGTCGCCACCGTGTCGTCGCGCGACCCGGAGATCGGCGAGATGGTCGCCGAGGCGATGAGCAAGGTCGGCCACGACGGCGTCGTCACCGTCGAGGAGGGCTCGACGCTGCACACCGAGCTCGACATCACCGAGGGTGTGGCGTTCGAGAAGGGCTTCATCTCGGCCTACTTCATCACCGACTTCGACGCCCAGGAGGCGGTGCTCGAGGACGCCTACGTGCTGCTGCACCGCGACAAGATCAGCTCGCTGCCGGATCTGCTGCCGCTGCTGGAGAAGGTGGCCCAGTCCGGCAAGCCGTTGCTGGTCGTCGCCGAGGACGTCGAGGGTGAGGCGCTGTCCACCCTGGTGGTCAACGCCATCCGCAAGACGCTCAAGGCCGTCGCGGTCAAGGCCCCGTACTTCGGCGACCGCCGCAAGGCGTTCCTGGAGGACCTGGCCATCGTCACCGGCGGCCAGGTGGTCAACCCCGACGTGGGCCTGGTGCTGCGCGAGTGCGGCCTGGAGGTGCTCGGCACCGCCCGGCGTGTGGTCGTCAGCAAGGACCAGACGGTCATCGTCGACGGCGGCGGCACCAAGGAGGCCATCGAGGCCCGGGCGGCGCAGCTGCGCAAGGAGATCGAGGCGACCGACTCCGACTGGGACCGCGAGAAGCTGCAGGAGCGGCTGGCCAAGCTGGCCGGCGGTGTGGCGGTGATCAAGGTCGGTGCGGCCACCGAGACCGCGCTCAAGGAGAAGAAGGAGAGCGTCGAGGACGCGGTCGCCGCGGCCAAGGCCGCGGTGGAGGAGGGCATCATCGCCGGTGGTGGTTCGGCCCTGGCGCAGGCCCGCCCGGTGCTCGACAAGTTGCGTGCCGAGCTCTCCGGTGACGAGGCGATCGGTGTCAATGTGTTCGCCCAGGCGATCACCGCGCCGCTGTTCTGGATCGCGACCAACGCCGGCCTGGACGGGCACGTCGTGGTGAGCAAGGTGGCCGAGCTGCCCAACGGGCAGGGCTTCAACGCCGCCACGCTCGAGTACGGCGACCTCATCGCCGCCGGTGTCGTCGACCCGGTCAAGGTGACCCGCTCGGCGGTGCAGAACGCCGCCTCGGTCGCCCGGATGGTGCTGACCACCGAGACCGCGGTCGTCGAGAAGCCGGCCGAGGAGGAGGAGCACGGCCACGGCCATCATCACGGCCACGCGCACTGACGACGGTCAGGTCGTTACGGAGACGCCCCCGACGGAAGTCGGGGGCGTTTCTGTTGTACGGCGGATTAAACAGTCCCGCTGAGAAGGGAATTTCCGCCGATCAGCAGGTGCGGTCGCCCAACCGCTATGCAGGCACGGCGTCGGTGTTGCCGTAGCACGGTGGGCCCCATAGTCCCCGCCCCGCCGCCCTCGCTTCCCGCTCGGCAGCCAGGATCTCGCCGTACTTCTGGACCGGGGTGCGGTTGTAGACGTATGCGTGGGCCGCGCCCGCCCGGGCCGCCTCCACGGAGTAGTTCCAGCCGTCGGCCTTGACGAAGATAGGCGAGCGTGCGGTTAACTGCAGTTGGATGATCCACGTGGTGCGGCTGTGCAGGCTCAACTTGTCGGCCGGTGCGTTTAGTCTCCACGCAGATTGAACTTCCGGACCAGGGGCTGTGATGGATGACGGGATCGAACCGAGACTTGTGGAGGTTCTCGATGTCCCGAGGCTTGGTGCGGTCGTTCGCGGCAATGCGGGCTCGTTGCCGTGGCGTTTGGTCGACGAGTCGGGTGCCGGCGTAAACCACGTCAATCTGTGGTTGGCCGACCTGTTCGCGTGCGACAACTCGCCTGCGACGCTGCGCGCCTATGCGTACGACCTACTGAGCTGGAGTCGTTTCCTCGGCGCACTGCAGGTTTCGTGGACTCAGGCAACGCGGGGCGAAGTCCGGGACTGGGTGAGGTGGTACCGGTGTCGCGCGAACCCGCAACGACGCCGCGGATCGAGTGCGGATACTCATCGGCCGACCCCAGGTTCTGTGAACGAGCGGACGGGCAAGGCCTACCTGGAGTCTTCCTACGCGCGGTCGTCGATGAATCGCAGACTGTCGTCGCTCAGTGGCTTCTACGAGTTCGCCCTGGAGTCGGATCTCGGGCCGCTCATCAACCCGGTACCGAAATCGCGCGACGATCTCACTCGACTCGACGTGCACCGCCAGCACTTCGATAACCCGCGCCCCCAAAAGCGCGCGCCTTATCGGCAGAAGCTAGTGGAACGTGCGCCGCGCGCGCTCAGCGACGACCTGTACGAGGAGGTATTTGCATCGCTGAGAACAAACCGCGACCGTGCCATTGTCGCTACGGCGATCTCCTCTGGTTTACGCGCCAGTGAACTGCTCAGCATGCGGCGGGGGATGCTCCATGCCGCCGACCAAACCGCCGATGTAATACCCAAGGGCGGGAATGGAAGTCGTGTCATGGTCCGTATCAGTCCCACTGCGTATCTCTGGATCGCCCGGTACCTTGCTGAGCGCCCCGTGGGTCCGCCTGAAGAGCCAGTCTGGCTGACATTGCGCGGCACACCGCGGCCGCTGAGCTATTGGGCAATGCGACAGATCCTTGAACGCAGCAACGCGCTGCTGGGCTCCAACGTCACGATGCATGACTTCCGGCACACCTTCTGCATGCGTCTCGCCCAGGACGAGAACATGACCATCGCGGAAATGCAGGAGCTGATGCGGCACGCGTCGATCGCCAGCACCACACGCTACCTGCGACTCACCGTAGCCGAACTCGTCGACAAACTTGATCAGCACTGGAATAGACCCCCGTCACCGCAGCCCACGCCGGCGAAAGGCTATGCGGCAGAAGATCTCCAAGTTCTTTTCGGTCGGGCATTCTGATGGCGCGGGTGCTCACGCGTGCCCAGTCGCTGGCGAGTTCGTCTGCGTTTGCCAACCATCCAGTCGAAGTACTGCCTTCGCTGTCCCCGACGCCCGAGGACCATCCGTGGTTCGGAAACACTGTCACCTGCGCCGAACGTGAACGCATCATCACTGCGGGACTTCCGCTCGTGATGGCACGGATGAGTGAGAAGTACCGCAGCGAGGCAGTAGCCCGCAGCGGTGCACGGCTCTGGCTGAGTCGCCTATTGGACTGGCTGGATGGCTTTGTCGGCGACAGTTATCAAGACCGTTGGATCGCCAGCGATTCCGATCGCCAGCCGAAGGCGTGGTGCCCAGCCTTATCAACCGGATCGCATACACGGCTTGGGGCAAGGCTGTCGATCAACGCACTCATAATGCTGGGGGTCATTCGTCCCGGCCATGACTGGTTGATCGAGAACAAGCAGGCGCGGTTCTACCGTGACTGGACGACCACGCACGAACCGAAGGCGTGGGATCGCTACTTCGCCGCCGCGGAGCACGAGGGCGCACCGGAAGTGAAGAAATGGCGAACCGCCACCCACCTGGTACGTATCAGCATCTGCAACGGGCTGCCAATCACCGAGCTGCACAGCCAGCATGTGTTGGCCTACCGAGACTTTCTCGTCTCGACCGGCAGGATGCCGGGGGATCTTCTCGCCATGTGGCACTACGGACGCCGCGGCGGACTGTTCGCCGGTGAAGCCGACGACCTGCGGCACTACCTCATCGCCAAACGTCTCAGTCCCACCGAACTGGTCGACCGCTTCAATGTGCGAGCTCCCAGCGTGCGAGGACTGTTGATCGCCTACCTCGCCGAGATCGCCGTCGGTCAGGACTACGCCAGCCTGGACGGAACCAGCCGAAACCTGGTGAAGCTGTTCTGGAAACCGATCGAAGACGCCAACCCCGGCATCGACACAATCAGTTTGACGAAGGCCCAGGCATCCGCCTGGAAAGAGTGGTTGCGCACCAAACCGGATGGGACTCCGCGCCGGCACGCCGAGAGCATTCTGGGAGCGGTCCGCAGCTTCTACCTCGACGTGGCTGCCTGGTCCCACGAGGATCCCTCGACGTGGGCCCATTGGGCTGTCTCATGCCCGGTCAGCATCCGCGACGTCCGAGGCCAGCAGAAGCGCCGGGCCCAGCGGGCACACCGCATGCATGCCCGCACCCGCACCCTCACCCCGCACGTCGATGCACTCGTCGCTGCAGCCCGGCGGGCGTACGTGCAAGCAGCAGAGCTGCAAGCGGTCGCGACGACAGCGCCGTTCGGTGAACCGTTCGCCGTGCACGGGAGCACCTACATCAAGCACACACCGGGCAAGCGGGCCGACCGAGTGCGCATCCATGTTCTGCAGGATGGATCGGAGAAGCGGGTTGACATCCACTACACCGTGACACGGGCCTTCATGACCTGGACGATCATCGAGGTGTTGCGCCACACCGGTATCCGGATCGAAGAGATGCTGGAGCTGACCCATCTGAGCATCAAGCAGTACCGCAAACCCGATGGCACCGTGATACCGCTCCTGCAGATCGCACCGAGCAAGACCGATCAGGAGCGGATATTTCCCTGCAGCCCGGAGTTGACCACCACCTTGGCGCGACTGGTCGAGTTCGTCAGCATCGATGGCCGCGTTCCGCTGTGCTGCCGAATCGACACACAGGAACGCCAGGTGTCGGCGCCGATGCCGCATCTGATCCAGATCCGAGAGGGTGGACGGTCGCGGGTAATCAACCAGTGCACGGTCCGAAAGTGGTTATCAGAGCTGGCCAACAGCATGGCCTTGAAGGACGCTGACGGTACTTCGCTGCATTTCACGCCACACGACTTTCGCCGGATCTTCATCACCGACATCGTCAACGCCGGGTTCCCGATCCATTTGGCCGCAAAGATGGTGGGCCACAACAATATCGAAGTCACGCGCGGCTACACCGCGGTGTATCAGAAAGATGTCTTCGAGGCATATGACCGGTTCATCGACAACCGTAGACAGGCACGGCCATCGGCCGAATACCGTGAGCCCACCCAAGCCGAATGGGACGAGTTCGTCGAACACTTCGGCCAGCGCCGGATCGCGCTCGGCAATTGCCACCGCCCCTATGGATCTGACTGTTCCCATGAACATGCCTGCATCCGGTGCGATTTCTGCGAGGTTGAACCGGCCCAGGCCGCAAGGCTCGATGAGATCCGTGACAACCTTCGCCTCCAGGTGGTCGAGGCCCAAAAGAACCGGTGGCTGGGCGACGTTAACCAATTACGCCTCACCATTGAACACGCCGACCGCAAGGCGGCGAGGCTGGCAGCCCTCACCGAGGCGGCCCCGGTACTCCTTGCCGCGCACACGTCCTGACGCGAGCAGTAAGGGACCGTCCTTCTGACAGCTAGGTGCAGCAGTTGGGGTCGAGGACGACGCAGAGTGCCTGCAGGGCTTCGGGTTTGACGCGGTGAAAGACGTTCATGCCGCGCCGGTCGGAGATCACCAGCCCGGCTTTGCGGAGCTGGCCCAGGTGGTGGCTGACGGTGGATTCACTCAGGTCGAGCACCGCGGCCAGATCGCCGCTGGTCTCTTCGCCGGGGCGTGAGCTGAACAGCAGCGACATCATCTTGACCCGCACCGGGTCGGCGAGCGCCTTGAGCCGCATCGCGACCTGCAGGGCATCGGCGTCGCTGATCGGGCCCGCGGCGACCGGGGCGCAGCACACCGGGGCGGACATGTCGATCACGGGCAGCGCTTTGGGCATGACCCCATCCTGCCACCTGTCTTGACATATATCAAAAAGGTGGCATCCTGAGGTCGACGCGCCAGTTCGATATATGTCTCATCCCTAGTGGGAGGTCCATCATGTCCCGTATGCAACTCGCCCTCAACGTCGATGACCTCGACGAGGCGATCACGTTCTACACCAAACTGTTCGGCGTCGACCCCGCCAAGGTCAAGCCCGGCTATGCCAACTTCGCCGTCGCCGAGCCGCCGCTGAAGCTGGTGCTGCTGGAAAATCCCGGTAAGGGCGGCACCATCAACCACCTCGGCGTCGAGGTCCAATCCAGCGACAAGGTGCACGCCGAGATCGCCCGCCTGACCGGCGAGGGGCTGTTCACCGATGAGGAGATCGGCACCACGTGTTGCTTCGCCACCCAGGACAAGGTCTGGGTGACCGGGCCGGCCGGAGAGAAATGGGAGGTCTACACGGTGCTGGCCGACTCCGACACCTTCGGCACCAGCCCACAGCACCTCGACGATTCCGCCGACGGCGAGGGTGGGGTGTGTTGCGGCGGAGCCTCCAAGGAGGCTGACCCCGCCGCAGCGTCCTGTTGCTAGCCGATCGCACCTGCCGCGGCCGTGGTCACATGGCCGCGGCAGGCGCATGATCGGGGCATGGACCGCGATGCCATCGCTGCCGATCTGGAGCGCGCGCGTGTCACGTTCCACCAGCTACTGGCGGCCGCCGGCCCCGACGACTGGGATGCGCCGACGCGCGGAACCCGGTGGACCAACGAACAATTGCTGTTCCACATGGTGTTCGGCTACATGGTCGTGCAGCGGCTGCTGCCCCTGGTGCGGGTGATGGGCCGACTACCTGACCGCGTCAGCGGGGCATACGCCCGGTTGCTCAACGCCGCGACCACGCCGTTTCATCAAATCAACTACTACGGATCATGCGCCGCCGCCATGGTCTACAACCGGCGCAGGATGGGCGCCAAACTCGACCGGGTCATCGACTCACTGCAACACCGGCTCGCCCGCGAGACCGACGACACCCTGCGGCGCGGCATGCATTTCCCGCCGGAATGGGATCCGTTCTTCTCCGACTACATGATGCTGGAAGACGTCTACCGCTACCCCGGGCGCCACTTCGACTTCCACGCCGCCCAACTCACCTTCACCTGACGTTTCATTTGCCAACAACTTCGATATCCGTCAATATTGATGTATGTCGAAGTCGCAGGAGTCGTTGACCGACGGGGACGCGTGCTGCCCACCCGGGGCGCTGCTGCGCGAACCCCTTACCGCCGCGGACGCGGCGGACATGGCGGTCAAACTCAAAGCGCTGGCCGATCCGGTACGCCTGCAGCTGTTCTCCGCGATCGCCAGCCACGCCGGTGGTGAGGCCTGCGTCTGCGACATCTCCGCCGACATCGAGGTGTCACAACCGACCATCAGCCACCACCTCAAAGTGCTGCGCGACGCCGGGCTACTGACCTCACAGCGCCGGGCCTCCTGGGTGTACTACGCCGTGGTGCCCGACGCGCTGGCCAGCCTCGCCGTCCTGTTCGGCATTGACGCAGCCGCCGGGGTGTCGGCATGACCGACACCACCACCCCGGCCCCAGCGGTCGTGGGCAAGCTCTCCACCCTGGATCGGTTCCTGCCGCTGTGGATCGGCGCGGCGATGGTCGCCGGGTTGCTGCTGGGCCGCTGGGTTCCCGGCTTGAACACCGCGCTGGAAAGCGTTCAGCTGGACGGGATTTCACTACCCATCGCTCTTGGCCTGCTCATCATGATGTACCCGGTGCTGGCCAAGGTCCGCTACGACCGCCTCGACACCGTCACCGGCGACCGCAAGCTGCTGCTGTCCTCACTGGTCCTGAACTGGGTGCTCGGCCCCGCGCTGATGTTCGCGCTCGCGTGGCTGCTGCTGCCCGACCTGCCCGAATACCGGACCGGCCTGATCATCGTCGGCCTGGCCCGCTGCATCGCCATGGTCATCATCTGGAACGACCTGGCCTGCGGCGACCGGGAAGCCGCCGCCGTCCTCGTGGCGCTCAACTCGATCTTCCAGGTCATCATGTTCGCCCTGCTGGGCTGGTTCTATCTGTCGGTGCTGCCCGGCTGGCTCGGCCTGGAACAGACCACCATCGACACCTCCCCGTGGCAGATCGCCAAGTCCGTGCTCATATTTCTGGGCATCCCGCTGCTGGCCGGCTACCTGTCGCGCCGGCTCGGCGAGAAAACCAAGGGCCGTGACTGGTACGAGGCCAAGTTCCTGCCCCGGATCGGGCCGTGGGCGCTCTACGGGCTGCTGTTCACTATCGTGATTCTCTTTGCGCTGCAAGGCGACCAGATCACCCACCAACCGTTCGACGTCGCCCGCATCGCCCTGCCGCTACTAGCGTACTTCGCGATCATGTGGGGCGGAGGCTACCTGCTCGGCACCATGCTCGATCTCGGTTATGAGCGCACCACCACCCTGGCGTTCACCGCCGCGGGCAACAACTTCGAACTCGCCATCGCCGTCGCGATCGCCACCTACGGCGCCACCTCCGGCCAAGCCCTGGCCGGCGTCGTCGGCCCGTTGATCGAAGTCCCGGTCCTGGTCGGGTTGGTCTACGTGTCCTTGGCGTTGCGCAACCGGTTCCACCACCACACCTCCCAACACCTTCCTGCCGACGGCTCGACGACGAGAACGGAACCCAATCCATGACTGACAGCCCCGTCACCCACGAGCTTCGCCACGATCTGTCCATCGACCAGCAACTCGCCCTGAAAACCGCGGCGACCCGGCTGGGCGGTGAGTTCGATGGCACCTTCGGTACCGAAACCATCGAACGGTTCTTGCATTCGTCCTACGACCAGTTCGCCGGCCGGGCCACCATTCCGAACTTCCTGCCGCTGTTGGCCGAACGGTTCGCCCGCCAACGCCTGCACGCCCTGGCGAGAGTGGAAGGAAAGATCAGCGACGGCAAACCGACCGTGTTGTTCCTGTGCACCCACAACGCCGGCCGCTCGCAGATGGCGCTGGGCTACTTCACCCACCTGGCCGGTGACCGGGCCGTCGCCTGGTCCGGTGGATCCGAACCCGGCAACGAGATCAACCCCGCCGCGATCGCTGCCATGCACGAAGTCGGTATCGACATCACTGGCGAATACCCCAAACCCTGGACCGACGAAATTGTGCAGGCGGCCGACGTCGTCATCACCATGGGCTGCGGGGACGCCTGCCCGATCTTCCCCGGGAAACGCTACGAGAACTGGGAACTGCCCGACCCCGCCGGCCAGGGCCTCGACGCCGTCCGCCCGATCCGCGACGACATCGAAGAACGCGTCCACCGTTTGTTGGCCGACCTGAACGTGCCCGTCACCCGGTAGCCGCGAAAACCTCAAGGGAACACACCGAATATGGCTGACACATCAGTGTTGTTCGTCTGCGTCAGTAACGCCGGAAAATCGGTCATGGCCGCCGGGCTCATGCGCCAGATCGCCGGACCGACCATCCACGTCAGCTCGGCGGGCACCCGCGCCAAGACCGCCGTCAACGACCTCTCGGTACAAGCCTTGGCAGAAGTCGGCGTCGACATCAGCGACCATCAGCCCGCCCAACTCACCGCGCAGATGCTCGACGACGCCGACCTGGTCGTCATCGTCGGCAGCCAAGCCCACCTCGACGAGTACTGTCCCGGCGTCACCATCCAGCGGTGGGATACCGACGAACCCTCCTTGCGCGGCATCGACGGAATCGACCGCATGCGAATCATCCGCGACGACATCACCACGCGCGTCCAGGCCTTGGCCGCCAACCTTTCCACCGCGATCACACCACCCACCGGCCAGCCATCCCGATCCAACGCGCGTATTGAGCGAAGCTAGATGTATGCGTGTGGAACTTCTCACGAGCCCGGGATGTCCGAATGCGGCGGCGGCTCGGCGCTTGCTCGCCGAGTGTCTGTCTGAGGTTGATATCGCTGAAGATGTGGTGGTGGAAAGGGTCGGTGGATATCCATCGCCAACAGTGCTCGTTGATGGTATGGATGTCATGAAGCCGGGCACTGAGCTGGCAGCTGATGCGTGCCGATTGGACCTTCCGACCAGGGATCGCGTGCTGGCGGCGCTTCGGAGTGCGACGCCGTTGACGTGATCGATCCGGGGTCTTACCCCGATGTTGCGGCCCCGAGTTCAGCTGGCTGCCGTGGTCTTCTGGTTGCGGGTGTGGGCCAGCCGGTGGGAGTCGGTTCCGGTTTCGATGATGGTGCCCCCGAGGGGCTTGGTGCGTCCGGCGCGCACGCCGTTGGCGATGACGACGATTTCGGCGAGTTCGTGCACCGCGACGACCGCGGCCAGCCCGAGGACACCGGTGAGGGCGAGCGGAATGAGCACCGTAATCAATGCCAGTGAGAGGCCGACGTTTTGCAGCATGATCCGCCTCGCGCGCCGCGCGTGGGCCAGTGCTTGGGTGAGGTGGCGCAGGTCTTCACCCATCAGCGCGACGTCGGCGGTTTCGATGGCCACGTCGGTGCCCATCGCGCCCATGGCGATACCCAAATCGGCAGTGGCCAGGGCCGGGGCGTCGTTGACGCCGTCACCGACCATGGCCGTCGAGGAACGTTGGCGCATTTGACCAATTAGCGCGGCTTTGTCTTCGGGCCGCAGATCGGCATGCACGACCTCGATGCCCACCTGCTTGGCCAATGCGTGGGCGGTCGCTTGGTTGTCACCGGTGAGCATGGCCACCTGATACCCGCCGCGGCGCAGCTGGGCGACGACGTGGGCGGCTTCGGGCCGCAGCTCATCGCGCACCGCGACTGCCCCGATGATCTGGTCGTTGTCTTCGATGAGCACGGCGGTGGCGCCGGCGGCCTGCATGGCCGCGACCTGGCCGGCCAGCGGGCCGGGGTCAAGCCAGCCGGGGCGGCCCAGCCGCAATCGACGGCCATCCCGCGCGCCGGTCAACCCGGCACCGGTGACCGCCTGCACGTCATCAGCCGGTTGCACGGGGCCCTGCGCGGCGGCGAGAATCGCTGCCGCGAGGGGGTGTTCGCTGCGGGCCTCCAACGCCGCCGCCACATCCAGCACGTGCTCGCGGGTGGCGCCGTTGGTGGTGGCGACGTCGATGACGGTGGGTGCGTTGGCGGTCAGGGTGCCTGTCTTGTCCAGCGCGATCGTGCGGACCGCGCCCAGGGCTTCCAGCGCCGCCCCGCCCTTGACCAAGACACCGAGCTTGCTAGCCGCGCCGATCGCGGCGACCACCGTGACCGGCACCGAGATCGCCAGCGCGCAAGGAGAGGCCGCCACCAACACCACCAGGGCACGTTCGATCCACACCAGCGGATCGCCCAACACGCTGCCGATGGCGGCGATGAGGACCGCGGCGATCATGATCGCGGGGACCAGGGGTTTGGCGATGCGGTCGGCCAGGCGCTGGGCTTCGCCCTTGCGGGACTGCTCGGCCTCCACGATCGCCACGATGCGGGCCAACGAGTTGTCAGCAGCAGTGGACGTGACCTCAACCTCCAGCACGCCGGTGCCGTTGATCGACCCGGCGAACACCTCATCACCGGGCCCGGCCTCTACCGGCACGGATTCGCCGGTGATGGCCGAAACATCCAGCGCCGTGCGCCCCGACACGATCGTGCCGTCGGTGGCGACGCGTTCGCCGGGCTTGACCAGCATCCGGTCACCCACCGCCAACTCTGCTGGGGCGATGGTGGTTTCGGTACCGTCGCGGAGCACGGTGGCCTCATCGGGCACCAGCGACAACAACGCCCGCAGACCTCGGCGGGTGCGGGCGAGGGAGTATTCTTCGAGGCCCTCGCTGATGGAGAACAGGAACGCCAGCATGGCGGCCTCGCCGACCTCGCCGAGGATCACCGCGCCGACCGCGGCGATCGTCATCAGCGTGCCGACCCCGATCTTGCCCTGTGCCAGCCGGCGCAGCGTCGAAGGCACGAACGTGTAGGCACCGATCACCAAGGCGAGCGCATACAGGCCGATTTCGACCGCATGGGGGCCGCCGGACCAGCCGACCACATAGCCGGCCAAAAGCACCACGCCCGCCACCGCGGCGGCGCGCAGTTCGGTGATCTCCCAAAGCCGTTCGGGTTCCTGCTCGTCCTCGCCGGGGCGGTCGTCGCTGCCGCAGCCGCACGCCTCACTCATCGCCCAACCTTCTTCCGCTCAGTCGGGTGGCCGTAGTTGGGGCACAACGCCACCGCGTTGCCGGTGGCCTCCAAGACAGCTTCGGCGGCCCGCAACATGTCCAGTAGTTCCGGGCGGGCCAGCCGATACACCGAGGCGCGGCCCTGCGGCCGGAAATCCACCAGCCCGCAGTCGCGCAGGCACGCCAGATGCGCCGACACCGTCGACTGCGCCAACCCCAACTCGCCGGTCAGATCCACCACCCGCGCCTCACCGACCGCCAGCCGGCGCAGGATCGCCAACCGGGTGCCATCCGAGAGGCTGTGAAACAACGCCGTCGCCGCATCCACATTCCCGCACATCGCGGGATCGACCGAACCACTTTTCATCGCCACACGACGATGATAGCGTCCAACACTATTGATCGGTCAACCCCGCCAACATCGATACAACCCGATGGATGAGGACGCAGGGCGGGGACGGGCCGACCGGGAAGGAGCAGGCGATGGCACTGACTGCACTGGGCCTGTTCGCGATGTTGATGCTGGTGATCGGGGCCTGTCGGCGCCGGATCCAGCTGGCCCGCATCGGCGACAGCGGCAACCGGCGGGGTTGGCGGCCCGACGGCACCCTGGAATGGTGGGCGCTCGCGCTCGCCGACGTGGGCTATCTGCTGGTCGGCGTCGGCGCCCCAGCGGCGGCCCTGGCCGGGCTCGCCCCACTGCGTTTCGCCGACCATCTGCTGGTTCATGCGACTGGGATCGCGGTTGCGGTGGTGGGCATCGGGCTGACCTTGCAGGCCCAGCTGGGGTTGGGGGCCTCGTGGCGGATCGGGGTTGATGAGACCGAACGCACCGAGCTGGTCACCGGCGGCCCGTTCGCGATTGTGCGCAACCCGATCTTCACCACACTGCTGCTCACCCTGACCGGCCTGACGCTGATGGTGCCCAACCCGATAGCGATCGCCGGCCTGCTGATCGCGATCGCCGGCATCCAGCTGCAGGTGCGCGAAGTGGAAGAGCCCTACCTGCGCCGCGTCCACGGCCACACCTACCGCGACTACACCACCCGAGTGGGGCGCTTCCTACCGTGGCTCGGCCGCACCAGAGATGAGACCAATGATGCTGCCCGACACTACACCTGACTTCGACACGGTCGAGGCGACGGCGGCGTTTGTCGACCTGGCCGGCTACAGCATCCTCACCGAAATCTGCGGCGACCACGAAGCCGCCCAGCTCGCCGCGCGGCTTGCCGACCTGGCACAGGCTGCACTACAACCGGGCGTGAGGCTGGTGAAGACGATCGGGGACGCGGTCATGTTGACCGCCGACACACCCACCCAGATGCTGGCCACCCTCACCGACCTGGCAGAGCAGGTCGCCGGCGAGGACGGGTTCCTGGCGCTGCGCGCCGGAATCCATCACGGACCCGTCATCGCCCGCGGCGGCGACGTGTTCGGCCACACCGTCAACATCGCCGCCCGCATCACCGCACTCGCCGGGGCCGGCCACGCCGTGATCACCGACCCGATCGCGGCTGCCGCTACCCGACAAGGCCTGTCCACCCCAGCGATCGGTGCTCCGCCGCTGCGCAGCATCACCACCCCGATTCCGCTACACACGCTGGCCCTGACCGAGGCCCGCTACCCCCGCGACCCGGTCTGCGGCATGCGGATCAACCCGGAAACCGCCCGGGCGCGACGCCGCTACCAGGACCGGGATTGGTGGTTCTGCTCGACCGACTGCGCCCACCAATTCACCACCACCCCAAGCACTTACACATCGACACTCCCGGTCACCGCCAGTGAACGGCAGCCGACATGAGCCGCCCCTGGGGCCGCAACCGGCTCAAATTCGCCCTGGCCGGACCGCTGTTCGAAGCCGGCAACCGGTTCATCCCCGGCCGACCCCATGACCGGCTCGCCCAGCTCGTCGCCGACCAGAAACCGAAACGAGTGCTCGAACTGTGCGGCGGCACCGGCTACGCCGCCCGCCTGCTCGCCCGCAAATCCCCGAGCACACGAGTGGATTGCCTCGACATCTCCCCGGAAATGCTGGCCGTCGGCCGCCGCTACCTCACCCGCGCCGGGATCGGTACCGTGGCGCTGCATGAAGGTGACGCCGCCGCACTGCCGTTCGGCAATGACACCTTCGACGTGGTGATGAGCGTGTTCGGCTGGCACGAACTGCCCACCGACATCCGCCACCGCGCCATCGACGAAGCCATCCGCGTTCTACGTCTCGCCGGCCAGGTCATCGCCATCGACCTCGACCCACCACCCACCGCCCGCACCATCTTCGAGACCTACATGCGGCTCGCCGAACGACCCCACGCCCGCGACGTCCTGGGCACCGGCCTGGCCGACGCATTCACCGCACACGGACTGGCCGTCACCACCCATCTGCCCGCGCGCAGCTGGGCCGCCCCGTTCCAGATCGTCCACGCCCACAAAAGAGGTATCTGAATGGCGCGCACCAGCCGCATCCTGCTCACCGCGTTCGTCATCGCCGCCATGGCGATCGGGGCGCTGGTCTACCTGTCAGTGCGCGACCGCGACTCGACCACCACGGCACAGCCCGATACCGGCGAGGCCGGGCAGGTGGTGCGCGAGAACAGCCACCGACTCAACACGGTGCCCGACAGCACGGTGACGTTCGTGGAGTTTCTCGACTTCGAATGCGAGGGCTGCCGCGCGGTCTACCCAGAGATCGAAAAAGCGCGGGCCGAATACGGCGACCGGGTGAATTTCGTGATCCGCTACTTCCCGCTGCAAGCCCACGTCAACGCCGAGCGGGCCGCCCGCGCGGTGGAAGCCGCCGCCCAGCAAGGCCAACTGGAGGCGATGTATCGCAAAATGTATGACACCCAAGCCCAGTGGGGTGAAAAGCAAACCCCAGCCGATGACGTATTCCGCGGATTCGCAACAGAACTCGGCCTGGACATGGCCGAGTTCGACGCGGCCTACGCCAATCCCGCCACCCTCGAACGCATCCAACTCGACATGGCCGACGGCCGCGCCTTGGGCGTGCAGGGCACCCCGACCTTCTTCCTCAACGACACCCGCATCCAGCCACACAGCTATGAAGACCTAGCCCAGGCCTTCGATCAAGCGCTCGCCGAGAACTAGGCGCGGCCTGCCGCATCCATCGGCTTGACCGCCCCTCTCCACATCGACACTCATCTCAGTCCGGCCAGGAGGTTCACCCATGCCCGCCACCGCGCTCGTTCTCTACCTGGTCTTTGCCGTCTTAGGGTTCGGCTGGCGCAGCTGGACCCAGCACCGCCGCACCGGCTCGACCGGGTTTCGCGGCATCCACGGCCGGCCTGGCTCGCTGGAATGGTTCGCCGGCGCCGGATTCATCGCTGCCATCCTCGCCGGGGCGGCCGCACCGCTGCTGCAACTGCTCGGCATCCTCACCCCGATCGCGCTCCTGCAGGCGCCGTGGATTCAGGTGGGCGGGACGGTGCTGGCGGTGGCGGGTATCGCGGCCACCCTCTACGCCCAGCGCGACATGGGCGAGTCCTGGCGGATTGGCGTCGACCCCAGTGAGACCACCACATTGGTGCTCCGTGGTGTGTTCGGGCTGGTGCGCAACCCCATCTTCACCGCGATGCTGATCTTCGCCGCCGGCATCACCCTGATGACCCCCAACCCGCTCGCCCTGGTCGCGTTCGTCGTGCTGCTGGCCACCATCGAGCTGCAGGTCCGCGTCGTCGAAGAGCCCTATCTCAACGCTATCCACGGCCAGGCCTACCGGGACTACTGTGAGACGGTCGGCCGGTTTGTTCCCCACATCGGACGCACCCGAATCGTCTGACTGGCCGACTCGAATCGAGGTGAACCATGGCCACCGGTGATCGCACCGCCCGATGGAACCGATACTGGGACAAGAAATCCCGTACCTACGACCGCGAAATCGGATTCTTTGACCGCCACCTGTTCGGCGACTCCCGCCAATGGGTCTGCAGCCAAGCGGCCGGCACCACCCTGGAAGTCGCCGTCGGCACCGGCCTCAACCTCGAGTTCTACCCCGACACCGTCACGCTGACCGGGATCGACTGGAGCGAACAGATGCTCGACCTGGCTCGTCAACGTGCCGCCGACCTCGGCCACCCCGCCACGCTGCAACAAGCCGACGCCCACCACCTACCGTTCGACGACGCCACCTTCGACACCGTCGTCTGCACCTTCGGGCTCTGCGCCATCCCCGACCACACCAAAGCCCTCAACGAAATGACCCGCGTCCTGCGCCCCGGCGGACAACTCATCCTGGTCGATCACATCCGCAGCAGCGTCGCCCCCGCCCGAGCCGTGCAACGCTTCCTCGAACTGTTCACCGTTCCCCTCGGCGGCGAACACTTCCTGCGCCGCCCCCTCAACCACATCCGCAACGACCCCAACCTCGACATCGAACGCGTCGAACGCTTCAAACTCGGCCTCGTCGAACGCCTCACCGCCCGCAAACCCACGTAACCCGAGGCGAACTCACCGACCATCCAGCTAGAGCTGTCCCACATCAACAGCTCAGCCGCGCCCTCGAAGGCTCCAAAGACTCCGACTGATGACCGGCCCCGGTGAACGGATTGACTAGTGCAGATAAGTGCGGCCGTATCTATCGGTTCGGTCCTGAGTCGGATCGGGGATGACGGCCACCCGTTGCCCCAGCAGCGTCGACTCGGCGAACGCGGTAGCTTCCGGCCCCCAACACCCGACGGTGTATCCCGGCTTCCTGGTTTCCGGGGCGTCGATGCCGAGCACGCGAATGCGAAGACGCCCGCGGACAGCATCGCGAACGTCGATGGTGTCGCCGTCGACCACCCGCAGGACCTCGGCGGTGGTCGTCACCGGTTCCGCCTTCGCCGTGACGCCGGCCTGTCCGAGCCAGGCCGTGGTCAGGCCGATCACGGTGACAAGGGCCGGTGCAGCTCGGTCGAATCGCCGGCGCGTCACCAGGATTCGCACGCGATGCCGTCACCGTCGCGATCGAGGTGCGAGCCGTACTTGTCGCTGCCCCTCGGGATGTTGGTGTCGCCGTTCTTGCGGGCTTCCGCGCAGTTCTTGTACGGCCCGGCAGCGGCGACAGCCGGTGCGGTGACGCCACCGAACGCGATCACGAGCGCGATTGCCGCGACGAGCTTTCGTGTCATGCGGGGACTCCTGTCTGACGGAAACGGACAGCGTGTTCGGAATACGCGGTGGTCACGGACTGCCGTGGGCTTGAGACGCCCGCCGAGCCCGAGCCTGCGGGGTGGGCTGCCTGCCCGGGGCGCCGGGCTTTCGAATGCGTCAACCCCGACCAACGAAGCCTTCACCTCTCCGGACGCTGTTGCAAGGTGCACGACGCCAAGCCCGTAGAACATATCGCGGCGGGTCGAACGGCCGACGGGGATCCCACGTGACGAGCAGACCCCCGATTTGGCACTCGACCAATCCGCCCGTTAACCTGTCGTTCGTGACCATGGGTGTTCGTGCCTACTTTTGGCGCTTTATGTGGGCTCCGGGTGGAGCCGCACAAGCGCCACGCTGACGCGCACCCACCCGGAGCCCAAGGCAGTGACCACCAGGTCGCTGCCTTCGTCGTAAGAGGGGCACCGGGCCGACGGACCAGGTGCCCGGCAGAAGAGAAAGGCACCTGAACAAGATGAACCCGGCGCAGACCGCCACCCCGCCCGTCACCTCCAACCGGCGGATCCGCAGCTACCGCGAGATCCCGACCCCGCGCGAGGTGCTCGCCGAGTTCCCGCTCGGCGCGCGGCGGGCCGAGCGGGTGATGCGGGACCGCGAGGAGATCGCCGACATCCTGGCCGGCCGCGACCACCGGCTGCTCGTGGTGGTCGGCCCGTGCTCGGTGCACGACCCGGTGGCCGCCCTGGACTACGCCAGCCGGCTGGCCAAGGTCGCCGAGGAGCTCAACGACCAGCTCAAGATCGTCATGCGGGTCTACTTCGAGAAGCCGCGCACCACGATCGGCTGGAAGGGCCTGATCAACGACCCGGGCATGGACGGCACCTTCGACGTGGCGCGCGGGCTGCGCGTCGCCCGGCGGCTGCTGCTCGACGTCATCGACATCGGCCTGCCGGTGGGCTGCGAGTTCCTCGAACCGCTGAGCCCGCAGTACATCGCCGACGCGGTGGCCTGGGGTGCGATCGGCGCCCGCACCACCGAGTCGCAGGTGCACCGCCAGCTCGCCTCCGGGCTGTCGATGCCGGTCGGCTTCAAGAACGGCACCGACGGCAACATCCAGGTCGCCGTCGACGGCGTGAAGGCCGCCGCCGCCGAGCACGTGTTCTTCGGGATGGACGACACCGGCCGCGGTGCGGTGGTGGCCACCGCGGGCAACCCGGACTGCCACGTCATCCTGCGCGGCGGCACCAACGGCCCCAACTACGACGCCGACACCGTGCGCGCCACCGCCGACAAGCTCACCGCCGCCGGGCTGCCCGGCCGGGTGGTGATCGACTGCAGCCACGCCAACTCCGGCAAGGACCACATCCGCCAGGCCGAGGTGGCCGGCGAGGTCGCCCGGATGGTGCGCGACGGGCTGCCGATCAGCGGCGTGATGCTGGAGAGCTTCCTGGTCGGCGGCGCCCAGTCGCCCGACGCCCGGCCGCTGACCTACGGCCAGTCGGTCACCGACAAGTGCATGGACTGGCAGGCCACCGAACTGGCGCTGCGGGATCTGGCCAAGCGCGGCTGACCCGCACACATGACACGGCCCCCGGAATGCCGCGTTCCGGGGGCCGTGGCATCAGCCGGTCAGGCGCTGCGTCGGATGCCGCGCTTGAGGATGAGCTCGCGCTCGGTCTCGCTGAGCCCGCCCCAGATGCCGTACGGTTCACCGACGGCCAGGGCGTGCGCCCGGCACTGCGCGATCACCGGGCAGCGGCGGCACAGTTCCTTGGCGCGCATCTCGCGCTGCGCCCGGGCGCGTCCCCGCTCGCCGTCAGGGTGGAAGAACACCGAGGAGTCGACTCCCCGGCAGACCGCCTTCATCTGCCAATCCCAGAAATCGGCATTCGGCCCGGGGAGTTGCTGCGGCTGTGGCATTGAAAAACCCCTCCCTACACCGCCCTGCAGCGAATTAGGCGGGTGCGTCGTGGAACTGATCCGAGCGGATGTCGCCGATGACAACTCGTGGCTGTCAAGGTAGGAGGGGCGGCGGAAAATCGTCAATAGCCGCTGGTTGTGCGGAATCGCATATCCGCAGGTCCAGAATTTACATCACGTTCATCATTGCGTCGCACAGACGTCGATCGCGCCACCCCGCCCGAACCGGGCAAACGAGTGTTCGCGCAGTTCGAGCTGCTGTGGCGGTCGGTCCGGCGGCAACGTTCCAGCGAATCAATTAACGTGCCGGTAACACGGGTTGCATGAATTGTTAACGAAGGATTCTTCGTCACACCCGGGGCGCGTCGGGACGCCGGCCGTCACCATGCGGACAACGGTAAACCCGGTTACGCCGCCGCGCTCGCCGAACTTGGTACGGTCGTCGCCGCATGTCCGACACCGCAGCCGACCCGCTCGCCGACGCCGCCTTCGGCCGGACCCCGCAGCGCTGGCCGCTGCCGGCGGCCGCCGGCCCGCGCACGCGGTGGCTGCGCGCCGTCGCCGCCGGGGGACAGGGGCACTACGCCGTCGCGTGCACCGAGCTCGACGCGCTGCTGCGCGCGACCCGCGATCCCGTGCTGCACTCACTGGCCCACAGCACCCGGGCCTCCTTCATCCGCCAACTCGGCGGGCACACCGCCGCCCGCGGCTGGGACGGCCGGGCCGCCGCGGCCGCCGGTGACGATCCCGAGGCGTGCGCCGACGCGCTCACCGGCCTGGCCGCCGACGCGCTCGGGGTGGGCCGGTTCGCCGCCTCCGCGCGGCTGTTGGACCGGGCCGCCGACGCCGCCGCGGCCGCCGGCGGACGCGCCCCGGTGCGGCTGGCGTGGGTGCGTGCCGAGCTGGCCATGGCCCGCGGCGACGGCACCGCCGCCGTCGCCCACGCCGAGCAGGGGGTGCGGCTGGCCGAGGACTTCGGCTCGGCGCGGCACCGGGTGAAGTCCCAGGTGGTGCTGGCCGCCGCCTGGTGTGCGGCCGGGGAGCTCGACCGGGCCCGGGCCGTCGCCGACGCCGCCCTGCCGCTGACCGAGCGGTTCGGGCTGGTGCCGCTGCGCTGGGCGCTGGCCTGCCTGCTCGGCGACATCGGCAGCGACCTGCAGGTTCCGGAGCGCGTCGCCGCGATCCGAGATCACGCCGCCGATACAGTGCGACAACGAGGTGGCGCCTGGTCGACTCGGTGAGCGGGGACGCGCGCACCCCCGCCGATATTGTTGAGCTGATCACCCCCTGCCGGTCCGCGTGCCCGGTCCGTAACGCTGGAGAGATTGCCCACGATGACACTTTCGGGAGAACGTCTCGATGCTGTCGTTGCCGAGGCAATCGCCGGTAGCCGGGACGCGCTCCGCGAAGTAGTGGAGATCATCCGCCCGATCGTCGTGCGGTACTGCCGGGCGAGGATCGGGACCACGGAACGCAGTGGTCTGTCGGCGGATGACATTGCGCAGGAGGTGTGCTTGGCCACCATCACGGCTTTGCCGCGCTACAAGGAGCAGGGACGTCCGTTCCTGTCCTTCGTGTACGGCATCGCGGCCCACAAGGTGGCCGACGCGCATCGGGCGGCGGCCCGCAACCGCTCCGATCCGACCGACGTGCTCCCGGAGCGGCTGGACACCAGTGCGGGGCCCGAGCAGCTGGCCATCGACGCCGAGTCCTCGGCGCGGATGAAGCAGCTGCTGTCGGTCCTGCCCGAGAAGCAGCGCGAGATCCTCATCCTGCGCGTCATTGTCGGGATGAGCGCCGAGGAGACCGCCGAGGCGGTGGGCAGCACCGCCGGTGCGGTCCGGGTGGCGCAGCACCGCGCGCTGGCGCGACTGAAGGCGGAGATCATGGCCAGTGGGCAGCAGCATGGGGGATATCACCATGGCTGACGTCGGACGCTTCACCCCCGACGGCAACGAGCCGTCGCTGCAGGACCTGCACCACACCGACCAGTTCCTCGACGCGCTGGCCACCGGCCGCCCGATGATCGCGGCCGACGCCGCCGAGCGCGAGCTCGCTTCGCTGCTGGCCGGGTGGCGCGACGAGGTGCGTACCACGCCCTCGCACAACGTGCTCAGCGAACGCGACGTGGTCGCCGCGCTGCAGGCCGGGCTCGGCGGGGCCGGGCGTGGCGGCGGCGCGCCGCGGCAGGGCCGCCGGTTCCCGTTGACCCTGGTCGGATCCGTCGCCGCGGCCGTGCTGTGCCTGGGCGGGTTCGGCGCGGTGATCGCCGGCGCCGGCCCGGGCGATCCGCTCTACGGGCTGCGCAGCCTGCTGTTCGGCGAGCAGCAGACCACCCGCAACGACGAGGTCATGCTGGCCGCGCAGACCGAGCTCGCCCAGGTGCAGGAGCTCATCGAGCAGGGTCGGTGGGAGGCCGCCCAGGAGCGGCTGCAGGCGGTGACCACCACCGTCGCGCAGGTCGAGGACGAGCCCGCCAAGCAGGAACTCGTCGAGCAGTGGCAGGAGCTGTCGGTCAAGGTCGAGGCGCGTGACCCCGCCGCCACCGTGCCGCCGGACGCCCCGCCGCCGCCCGCGACGCTGTTCGAGCTGCCGCCGGTCACCGAGACCAGCACCGAAACCGGCCCGACCGTCACCAGCGAGGTCACGGTCACCACCGAGCCGTCGCCGGCGGAGGCGCCGGCGGCCACGCCGTCGGAGCCGGTGGACCCGGCGCAGCCGTCGACCGAACCCGCCGCCCCGGAGCCGTCGGTGACCACGACGGTGACCGTCCCGGCGCCGGCGAGCACCTCCGGGTTGCAGGCCCCCACTCCGAGTTCCGGCGCCCCCAGTTCCGGCGCTCCCAGTTCCGGTGCGACCAGCCCGGCCGCGCCCGGCGCCTCGACACCGCCGACGAGCGTGCCGACCGCCCCGAGCGCCGGCACGCCGGCCACCACGACGGCGGCCCCGTCGGCGGTCACCTCGCAGCGGGCCACGACCACGACGGTGACGTCCGGGGCGCAGCCGCCGGTGACGACCACCGCCGCACTGGCGCCGGCCGAGGATGCGCCCGCGCAGGTGGCGGCCGAGGATGCGCCCGCTCAGCAGTCGGCGGTCAGCACCACGCCGCTGCTGCCGGCCGAACAGCCGCAGGAGTGAGCCGAGCCGGTCGGCTCAGCGGAAGAAGTCGTCCGAGGTCGCCTCGTTGAGCGCGGCGTCGGCATAGCCGCGACAGTAGTCCCAGGTGACGTAGGCGTCGGGTTCCGGGTCGTAGGCCGGCTCGTGGGGCCGGACCGTGCCGTCGGCCAGCAGCTGCAGCAGGTTGGCGCGCAGCATGTCCCAGTCGTGGTAGTGATCCTGCTGGCATTCGTCGCAGGTGATCACCAGGCCGCGGATCCCTCGGTGCGCGAGCAGTGCCTCGTAGACGGCCAGATCGGCAAGATCGGCCTCCACCGCCATCCGCTCCTGCGGGTCCAGCGGCTGCGCGGGCTCGATGTCGTCGAGCAGCGCCGCGGGATCGCACGGATCGTCGGCGAACGGATCGGGCGGCAAGCCCGGTGGCAAGTGGTCTCGCACGGTTCCCACCCTACGCAGGGGGAGTAGGGTCGCGCCAGCCGTGCCGGCCGTGTCACCCCAGGTGCGGTGCCCCGAGGTCGAGTCGGAGCGGTCGATAAGATGGATGCCTAGCTTCGCCCGTCTGGAGGCCCCACCCATGTCGATCGCTGAAAGCAGCGTTCCCATCGCCGTTCCGGTGCCCACCGGAGGTGATGACCCGACCAAGATCGCCATGCTTGGTCTGACGTTCGACGACGTGCTGCTGTTGCCGGCTACCTCCGATGTGGTTCCCGCCGCGGCCGACACGTCCAGCCAGCTCACCAAGAAGATCCGGCTGAAGGTGCCGTTGGTCAGCTCGGCCATGGACACCGTCACCGAGTCGCGGATGGCCATCGCCATGGCCCGCGTCGGCGGGATGGGTGTGCTGCACCGCAACCTGCCGATCAACGAGCAGGCCGGCCAGGTCGAGACGGTGAAGCGCTCGGAGGCCGGGATGGTCACCGACCCGGTCACCTGCTCGCCGGACAACACGCTGGCCGAGGTCGACGCCATGTGCGCCCGGTTCCGCATCTCCGGGCTGCCGGTGGTCGACAAGAACGGCGAGCTGGTCGGCATCATCACCAACCGCGACATGCGCTTCGAGGTGGACAAGAACAAGCGCGTGTCGGAGGTGATGACCAAGGCGCCGCTGATCACCGCCCGCGAGGGGGTGTCGGCCGAGGCCGCGCTGAACCTGCTGCGCCGCCACAAGATCGAGAAGCTGCCCATCGTCGACGGCGACGGCCGGCTCACCGGGCTGATCACCGTCAAGGACTTCGTCAAGACCGAGCAGTTCCCCAACGCCACCAAGGACGCCGACGGCCGGCTGCTCGTCGGTGCGGCGGTCGGGGTGGGCCAGGACGCCTGGGAGCGCGCCATGGCGCTCACCGACGCCGGGGTGGACGTGCTCGTCGTCGACACCGCGCACGCCCACAACCGGGCCGTGCTGGAGATGGTCGCCCGGCTCAAGAAGGAGGTCGGCGACCGGGTCGAGGTGGTCGGCGGCAACGTCGCCACCCGCGCCGCCGCGGCCGCGCTGGTCGAGGCCGGCGCCGACGCGGTCAAGGTCGGGGTGGGTCCGGGCTCCATCTGCACCACCCGCGTGGTGGCCGGGGTGGGTGCCCCGCAGATCACCGCCATCCTCGAGGCCGCCGCCGCCTGCGCCCCGCACGGCGTGCCGGTCATCGCCGACGGCGGCCTGCAGTATTCCGGTGACATCGCCAAGGCGCTGGCCGCCGGCGCGTCCACCGCCATGCTCGGGTCGCTGCTGGCCGGCACCGCCGAGTCCCCGGGCGAGCTGATCTACGTCAACGGCAAGCAGTACAAGAGCTACCGCGGCATGGGCTCGCTGGGCGCGATGCAGAGCCGGGGTGCGGCCAAGAGCTACTCCAAGGACCGCTACTTCCAGGACGACGTGCTCTCCGAGGACAAGCTGGTGCCGGAGGGCATCGAGGGCCGGGTGCCGTTCCGCGGGCCGCTCACCTCGGTGATCCACCAGCTCGTCGGCGGGCTGCGCGCGGCCATGGGCTACACCGGCTCGGCCACCATCGAGCAGCTGCAGCAGGCGCAGTTCGTGCGCATCACCCCGGCCGGGCTGCGGGAGAGCCATCCGCACGACATCGCCATGACCGTCGAGGCACCGAACTACTACGCGCGCTGACGTTTCGTCGCGCCGAATCCGACGCACCGCGGTTCGTGTCTCGTATCTTTGCTGCGGACCGCCGAGCCGAAACGAGGCTGATTTTTCATGCGTGACATGGTCGAGATCGGCATGGGCCGCACCGCCCGCCGCACCTACGAGCTCGATGACATCAACATCGTCCCGTCGCGGCGGACCCGCTCGTCCAAGGACGTCTCCACCGCCTGGCAGCTCGACGCCTACCGGTTCGACATCCCGGTGCTGTCGCACCCGACCGACGCGCTGGTGTCGGTGGAGTTCGCCATCGAGCTCGGCCGGCTCGGCGGGCTCGGCGTCATCAACGGCGAGGGCCTGATCGGCCGGCATGCCGATGTCCAGGCCAAGATCGCGCAGGTCATCGACGTCGCCGAGAACGACCCGGACCCGGCCGCGCCGGTGCGCCTGCTGCAGCAGCTGCACGCCGCGCCGCTGGACCCCGAACTGCTCGGCGCGGCGGTGGCGCGCATCCGCGAGGCCGGGGTGACCACCGCGGTCCGGGTCAGCCCGCAGAACGCCCAGGCGCTCACCCCGATGCTGGTGCAGGCCGGGATCGACCTGCTGGTCATCCAGGGCACGATCATCTCCGCCGAACGGGTCGCCAACAACGGCGAGCCGCTGAACCTCAAGACGTTCATCTCCGAGCTGGACGTGCCGGTGGTGGCCGGCGGCGTGCTCGACCACCGCACCGCGCTGCACCTGATGCGCACCGGTGCGGCCGGCGTCATCGTCGGCTACGGCTCCACCGAGGGCGCCACCACCAGCGGTGAGGTGCTCGGCATCAGCGTGCCGATGGCCACCGCGATCGCCGACGCCGCCGCCGCCCGCCGCGAGTACCTCGACGAGACCGGCGGCCGGTACGTGCACGTCATCGCCGACGGCGACATCCACACCTCGGGTGACCTGGCCAAGGCCATCGCCTGCGGCGCCGACGCGGTGATGCTGGGCACCCCGCTGGCCGGGTCGGCCGAGGCGCTGGGCCGGGGCTGGTTCTGGCCGTCGGCCGCGGCGCACCCGTCGCTGCCGCGCGGGGCGCTGCTGCAGGTGGCCATCGACGAGGAGCGGCCCCCGCTGGAGCGGGTGCTCAACGGGCCGAGCGACGACCCGTTCGGCTCGCTGAACCTCGTCGGCGGGCTGCGCCGCTCGATGGCCAAGGCCGGCTACTGCGACCTCAAGGAGTTCCAGAAGGTCGGTCTGACCGTCGGGAGCTGACCCCGGTTCCTCGCGGGGGAGGGGACTTTACAAAGAAGGGTCCCCTGTCTAGAGAAGTTACCGGTTGGTAATCCATACTGGGCGCATGCCTGACTACGACGTCCTCATCATCGGCTCCGGATTCGGGGGCAGCGTCACCGCGTTGCGGCTGACCGAGAAGGGCTACAAGGTCGGTGTGCTCGAGGCCGGCCGACGCTTCGCCGACGAGGACTTCGCCAAGACGTCGTGGGACCTGCGCCGGTTCCTCTGGGCGCCGAAGCTCGGCTGCTACGGCGTGCAGCGCATCCACCTGCTGCGCAACGTGATGATCCTGGCCGGCGCCGGGGTGGGCGGCGGCTCGCTGAACTACGCCAACACCCTCTACGTGCCGCCGGAGCCGTTCTTCGCCGACAAACAGTGGGCGCACATCACCGACTGGCGCGCCGAGCTGATGCCCTACTACGACCAGGCCCAGCGCATGCTCGGCGTGGTCACCAACCCGACCTTCACCGACGCCGACCGCGTCATGAAGGAGGTCGCCGAGGAGATGGGCGTCGGACACACCTTCCGGCTCACCCCGGTCGGCGTGTTCTTCGGACCCGACGGGCAGAAGACCCCGGGCAAGACCGTGCCGGACCCGTATTTCGGTGGCGTCGGGCCGGCCCGCACCGGCTGCATCGAATGCGGCGAGTGCATGACCGGTTGCCGGCACAACGCCAAGAACACCCTGGTCAAGAACTACCTCGGGCTGGCCGAACAGGCCGGCACCGAGGTGCACCCGCTGCGCACCGTGACCGGTTTCGAACAGCTGCCCGACGGCACCTGGCGCGTCGACACCGTGCGCACCGGCGCCTGGGTGCGCAAGGACCGGCGCTCGTTCACCGCGACCCACCTGGTGCTGGCCGCCGGCACCTGGGGCACCCAGCGGCTGCTGTTCCGGATGCGCGACGCCGGCAAGCTGCCCAAGCTCTCGCCGCGGCTGGGCGTGCTGACCCGCACCAACTCCGAATCCATCGTCGGCGCAGGCAGATTCGAGGTCGCCCCGGATCTGAACCTGACCCACGGGGTGGCCATCACCTCCTCCATCCACCCCACACCGGACACCCACATCGAGCCGGTGCGCTACGGCAAGGGCTCCAACGCGATGGGGCTGCTGCAGACGCTGATGACCGACGGCTACGGGCCGGAGGGCACCGACGTGCCGCGCTGGAAGCAGCTCTTCCACAACGCCGCGGCCGACCCGCGCGGCACGCTGCGGCTGCTCAACGTGCGCCGGTGGAGCGAGCGCACGCTCATCGCGCTGGTGATGCAGCACCTGGACAACTCGATCACCACCTTCACCAAGCGCGGGCCGTTCGGCATCCGCCGCTACACCAGCAAGCAGGGCCACGGGCAGCCGAACCCGACCTGGATCCCGGTCGGCAACCGGGTCACCCGCCGCATCGCCGAGAAGATCGACGGGGTGGCCGGCGGTACCTGGGGCGAGCTGTTCAACATCCCGCTCACCGCGCACTTCCTCGGCGGCGCGGCGATCGGCGACAGCCCCGAGACCGGCGTCATCGACCCCTACCACCGGGTGTGGAACTACCCGACGCTGTACGTCACCGACGGTGCGGCCATCTCGGCCAACCTCGGGGTCAATCCGTCGCTGTCCATCGCCGCGCAGGCCGAGCGCGCCGCGGCGCTGTGGCCCAACAAGGGCCAGCAGGATCCGCGGCCGGCGCAGGGCGAACCGTACCGGCGGCTGGCCCCGGTGCCGCCGGTGAAACCGGTGGTTCCGGCCGAGGCACCGGCCGCGCTGCGGCTGCCGATCGAGCCGGTCGGCTCGGCGGGCTGAACCGCGGCGGCCGGGCGGCCACCACTAGACTGGCCCGGTGAGCTCCCCAGCCGAAGCCAACACCCCCCGGCCCGTTCTGGTGGTCGACTTCGGGGCCCAGTACGCGCAGCTCATCGCGCGCCGCATCCGCGAGGCGCGGGTGTACTCCGAGGTGGTCCCGCACACCCTGGGCGTCGCCGAGATCGCCGCGCGCCGACCGCAGGCGGTGGTGCTGTCCGGCGGCCCGGCCAGCGTGTACGCCGAGGGCGCACCGCAACTCGATCCCGCGCTGTTCGACCTGGGTATCCCGGTGTTCGGCATCTGCTACGGCTTCCAGGCCATGGCGCAGGCGCTCGGCGGCACCGTGGAGCGCACCGGCACCAGCGAGTACGGCCGCACCGAACTGAACGTCACCGGCGGGCAGCTGCACTCGGGGCTGCCCGAGACCCACCCGGTGTGGATGAGCCACGGCGACGCGGTCACCCGCGCGCCCGAGGGCTTCGAGGTGGTGGCCACCAGCGCCGGCGCCCCGGTCGCCGCGTTCGAGGATCCCGGCCGCAAGCTCGCCGGGGTGCAGTACCACCCCGAGGTGCTGCACTCCCCGCACGGCCAGCAGGTGCTCAGCCGGTTCCTGCACGAGTTCGCCGGCATCGCCCCGGCCTGGACCCCGGCCAACATCGTCGAGCAGCTCGTCGAGCAGGTCCGCGAGCAGATCGGCGACGGCCGCGCCATCTGCGGGCTGTCCGGCGGGGTGGACTCCGCGGTGGCCGCCGCTCTGGTGCAGCGCGCCATCGGCGACCGGCTGACGTGTGTGTTCGTCGACCACGGGCTGCTGCGCGCCGGGGAGCGCGACCAGGTGCAGCGGGACTTCGTCGCCGCCACCGGCGCCAACCTCGTCGTCTTCGACGCCGCCGAGACCTTCCTGGAGGCGCTGTCCGGGGTGACCAACCCGGAGGGCAAGCGCAAGATCATCGGCCGCGAGTTCATCCGCGCCTTCGAGCGCGCGGTGCGTGACGCGCTCGGCGCGACCGACGGCGAGGTCGAGTTCCTGGTGCAGGGCACGCTGTACCCGGACGTGGTGGAGTCCGGCGGCGGCGCCGGCGCGGCGAACATCAAGAGCCACCACAACGTCGGCGGGCTGCCGCCGGACCTGAAGTTCAAGCTCGTCGAGCCGCTGCGCACGCTGTTCAAGGACGAGGTCCGCGCCGTCGGACGCGAGCTCGGCCTGCCCGAGGAAATCGTTGCGCGCCAGCCGTTCCCGGGCCCGGGCCTGGGCATCCGGATCGTCGGCGAGGTGACCGCCGAGCGGCTGGCCACGCTGCGCAGGGCCGACGCCATCGCCCGCGAGGAACTCACCGCCGCCGGCCTGGACCACCAGATCTGGCAGTGCCCGGTGGTGCTGCTGGCCGACGTCCGCTCGGTCGGCGTGCAGGGCGACGCCCGTACCTACGGGCACCCGATCGTGCTGCGGCCGGTCTCGTCCGAGGACGCCATGACCGCCGACTGGACCCGGGTGCCCTACGACGTGCTGGAGCGCATCTCCACCCGGATCACCAACGAGGTGCCCGAGGTCAACCGCGTCGTGCTGGACATCACCAGCAAGCCGCCGGGGACCATCGAGTGGGAGTGACCCCTACCGCGGCGGAGATCCGCGTCGTGAGCGGTGAGAAGTACACCAGTCACGTCTGAACGCGCTCTTGGCGCGCTAGCCAGGCATCTAGCCACTTCACGGCTGGCGGGTTGACTCGCTGATCTCGGGGACAAGCACGTCTGAACAGGACGATGCACGGAAGCGTGCTCAATCTACCTCTTCCTCGCCGAGTCTCGCTAGGACAAGGCGTTCCATTGCATCGAAGTGTTGTTGATCTTCCTTCTCAATCAATTCCAGGAGATCGTTCAGGACAGCAGGCGCCTCTCGTAGCAGAGAAGGGTCATGCCCAGGTTCTACCACAAAATCGCTGTGTGAATAGGTATGCGTGAATCGTAATATGCGCGTTCGACGTGCACTATCGAAGTCGACACTGTTCAATTTCTTCCAAAGATCATCTGTTATGTCAGGACGTTTGAACGCCAAGAACATTTCAAGTAGCCTTCGAGCGATATTCGCTAAGGCATAGCTTTCCTCCAGTGATGGGCTGCCCGTCGTACTTTTAGCTACTTGATAGACGCGTGCAAACAGGTAATGATATTCTGAGTTATACTTCTGAAGCAGAGGGTCAAGCGTGCGAAGGGTAGTACGCCTCGGTGTAGCTCCTGCTACCTGTTCGAGCATGTAAAAATGCGCAGGACGCTTTCTTATATCCTGTTTGCCTTGCCCTCTCTGGCGATTGAACCAATTTCGAACCTGCCGGAAGAATGAAAAATTGTGCGTAAGGATAAACAGCTGGCCGGCGTCTTTTGTGCGTTCTCGAACGAACCCAAAAGCAAGGTATAGCGCGTTCTCATCCAAACTTGAAATGGGGTCATCGAGCACGACAACGCCGTTATGCAGATCGAAGCGCTGATCATGAAGAGATTTCAGGAAGTACAACAACGCAACCGCGGTATGTTCACCCTCGCTGAGGGATTCAGCGGGCTCGCCGTTGCGTAAGATGCGGTAGCCTGTTGCCTTGACTTCTAGCAGAATCTCATCATGTCCAAGGTACTTTCTCAAGTCATCGTTTAGTTCCTCTGCTGGCTGTCGGTGTTCGATTATCTCTCGCTCTAGAGAATCAATTTTTTCGTTCAGTTGCCCGATCTCATTTTCGATAGATTCGATGGAGTTGCATGCGGTTTTCACAGCACCTGAGAGTTGCAGAAAGTCATCTAACCCTTCGGCGAGGAGATGATTTGCGATGTCATCTCTGGCGCGCTGAATTTCTTCCGCAAAGTTGTCGCATACCGCGTTATGCGCACTGATAATTTGGTTGATTCGATCGATTCCACTTTCGTCAATCGAAGGCGCCGATATATCGAACTCTAGCCTTTCGAAGGGCCGCTCTTTCTTGCTATCCAGAACCGCTGTTAAACTGCGGATATAATGGGCAACGCTATCACGTGCTGCAGTTAGAGATGCGCGAGCGCCCTCGTATCTGACTCTAAGATGGTCGTATAGTGCTGCTTCATCGGGTAGGGTGAGGTCATTTATGTCTTTCAAAATTCTGTCTAATTGTTCCTTCTGGTTATCGATATTGCGGAGAAGTCTGTTGTACTCCTCATTGAAGTGTGCTTCGAGTATTGATAATCGGTCGTCGGGGAGGCCCTGTTCGCAGAAGAAGCACGTGTTGGCGTTTCTTGCCTTGTGAAGATCTAGGCCTGCCTTTAACCAGTTGCTCAGAGGTGCATCTTCGGTGAGTGCAGCAATAACTGACGCTGTAACAGTGGTGGTCAGTAGTTCAGCGACTTTGCTTTGTATCTGGGTGAGAGATGGGAAATTAACTCCGATGGGTTCAATTCTTCGTTTAGGGGCAGATTGTTGGATCTCCGCTTTTCGGATCTCATACTCCTCATCTGTTAGTCGATGAGAGGAGCTATCTCCGTTCTGTTGCATGTTTTCGACGTCACTACGGTATTTGGCTTTATTGTAATCATTGTATTTACCTGGGCCGGCTGTTCGTAGGGTTTCTTTGATCAGTCGGGCGCGTTGTATGCAATGCCGGTCTAGATTCTCTTGCCCCTGACTTAGGGTGCTTCTTGTATTTTCTAGATCGGATAACCTTCTGGCTAGCCGGGCCTTTAGCCTGGTGACTTCTTTTTGTTTTTCGATATTTTCTTTTCCGACTATAAAGATCGGAGGGACATCGCGTTCTCCGGTCAGGAAGATATTTTCAGAAACAAAATCGCGGTTGAAGACTCTGATAGGTATTGTCGCCCCTGGGAAGTCTTTCCCATCCATCTCCTGACCATTGCAGACGAGGGTGACCTGTCCGGGTAAGTATGGCTTTCGCTGTTCGAGAGCGCGGAAACAGCGGCTTAAGGTTGTCTTCCCTGATCCATTCCAGCCGTAGATTAGGTTGAAACGGCCAAACTCGGGTAGATCAGAGGGCCAGTTGAAATTGCGCAGAACCCCGGGATGATTCAGTCGGAGAACTTTCTCAATTCCTGTCGTCGACATTTTCCTTTAGGTGACGCGGATCTAGATACTGATAAACTTAAATGGCCGCTAAGAGTTGTTTGGGTTGTCGCTAGGTGATAGGTCTATTGTTTGTCCAATATCATGCTATGCAGCCCGATTCGAATCTGACAATCTGTCAAGCGTGCTAGGGGAATCCTGTGTCAACCAACAGTGTCTCCACTCTCGTGTTCGCGGTTGGTCGGCCCTGGTGCATGCTAGTCGATCAGGCGAGTCGGCTTGTTGATTTGCTCAACATTGGCTGAATGTGTCGAATCTGGATGATGGTGTTAGAAGTAGGGTTGCTGTCTTGAGCGATGGGTTCCCGAAGCGAGGATTTAGATGTGGGCCCGTTTGTTGAACATCGACCATGCGGCTGACGGGTGCTTGGACTTGTATAGCCTAAAGACCCAAGTAGTCGGTCGTGCCAAAACATTCTATCGACTGACGTTAGCCTGCGTTGGTATCGGTTATCCCTTGGTATCGGGACTCTGTGACCTTACGCCCGAACTTGAGTGGGAGTGACCCCTACCGCGGCGGATCCCCCCGCCACCGGAAACTGTTGACGTAGCGGCCCATATCCAGCGCGAGCTGCATGTTCGCCCCGCTCGGTTTGCCGGGGCCGAAGTCCGGGCCGAAC
>Ga0207874_1000867_pt1 | contig 39527 bp, 32 predicted proteins | sample HigsolmetaAR201D_FD_184833 | JGI IMG/M metagenome (GOLD analysis project Ga0207874, IMG submission 184833) | Ionic liquid and high solid enriched microbial communities from the Joint BioEnergy Institute, USA - AR20-1-D (SPAdes) (version 2) ...
TACGCATCGGACCGTTCGAGTGGCTGGTTCGCGAATTCGTGCTCGTTCAATCGAAAACCGGTCCGCGCGGCTCCGAGTACTTCGTTCTCGAACGCTGGCCGCTGTTCGAAGGCAGCGCATAACTCGTCGAACGCGCGGCTTTTGCAGGGACTCGGGCGCGATTTCGTATGAAATAATGGTTGATATCTGGCCGCTGTACCTTTATACAGTACATGTGGCGCGCCGCACCACCAGTCTGTGAGACACCGCAGGCTCAACCTCTGATTCAGGGCTACCCAAATGGAAGAAAACCGCAAGAAGGCGCTTTCCGCCGCGCTCAGTCAGATCGAGAAACAGTTCGGCAAAGGCTCGGTCATGCGCTTGGGCGATGCCAGCGCCACCTACGATGTCGAAACAATTTCGACCGGCTCGCTCGGCTTGGATATCGCGCTTGGCGTCGGTGGATTGCCCCGCGGACGCATCATCGAGATCTACGGGCCGGAATCCTCGGGTAAAACGACGCTCACTTTACAGGTGATCGCCGAGGCCCAGCGCGCGGGCGGTACGGCGGCGTTCGTCGATGCCGAGCATGCGCTCGATCCGGTGTATGCCGAGAAGCTCGGCGTGAACGTGCAGGATCTGCTCGTCTCGCAGCCGGATACCGGCGAGCAAGCGCTCGAAATCACGGACATGCTCGTCCGCTCGGGTGCGGTGGACGTCATCGTGGTCGACTCGGTCGCCGCGTTGACGCCGAAGGCCGAAATCGAAGGCGAGATGGGCGATGCGCACGTCGGCTTGCAAGCCCGTCTCATGTCGCAGGCACTACGCAAGCTCACCGGCAACATCAAGCGCTCGAATGCCGTCGTGATCTTCATCAACCAGATCCGTATGAAGATCGGCGTCATGTTCGGTAATCCCGAGACGACGACCGGCGGTAATGCGCTCAAGTTCTATGCATCCGTCCGCCTGGATATCCGCCGCATCGGCGCGCTGAAGAGCGGCGATGAGGTGATCGGCAATCAGACTCGCGTCAAAGTGGTCAAGAACAAGGTCGCGCCGCCGTTCCGCGAGGCCGAGTTCGAGATCATGTACGGTGCCGGCATCTCGCGAGTTGGCGAAATCATCGATATCGGTGTCCAGCAGGGGCTGATCGAGAAATCCGGCTCCTGGTACGCCTACAACGGCGAGCGCATCGGCCAGGGCAAGGAGAACGCCCGCGCCTTCCTCGAGCAGCATCGGGAAATCGCCGATGAGATCGAGGCGAAGATTCGCGAGAAGCTCCTGCCCAAGAAGGGCGAGGCGGTGAAAGGCGAAGCGGTCTAGCACCGTCTCGAACGGCGGTCGGGTGAGCATTTGGCCGACCGCCGCTCACCCGGGCTCGCGCTGTGAGCACCAAACAACAAGGCGGGCAGCCAGCCGACCGCCGGCAGTCCGGCGAGCGGAAGACGGCGTCGAAAACCCAGATCGCCGCCGTGCGCCTGCTCGCGCGGCGCGAACATTCCGTCAAAGAGCTCAAGCGCAAGCTGGAGGCCAAGGGACACGCGGCCGAGGAAGTGGACCGCGTCGTCGCTGATCTCGGCGCCAAGAAGCTCGTCTCGGACGAACGTTTCACCGAGGCGTACATTGCACATCATGCGCGTCGGGGCCAGGGCCCCGTCCGTATCCGGGCCGAGCTGCGCCAGCAGGGCGCGTCGGACGATGTGATCGAAGCCGCGCTGGCGCGTTCTGAGGTCGATTGGACTGCGCTAGCGATCGAGACCCGCCGCCGGAAGTTCGGCGACCGCCCCCCTGGCGGGGCGGCCGAACGTGCAAAGCAAGCTCGGTTCCTTCAATATCGCGGCTTTAGTACCGAGCAGATCCGCGCTGCGCTTAGCGGAAGGAACGATTCCGTGACCGGTATCGACCCGAGTCCGGAGCTGGACGATCCGGAGTGGTCGGCCTGAACCCTTCGGGGCTTGCGTCCGCCGGATCGGGCTCCAGCTTGCAGATTGCAGCGTCGGAACGCTGCCAGTGATGCGGAATCGTTAGTAGTCGTTCGCTTTCCCTATGACGTCCTCGAAACGCCTCTCGAGCGCGGCGTTGCGCTCTTTGTATCTGCGATTTTTTGCCGAGCGCGGTCACCAGATCGTGCCCTCGAGCTCGCTGGTTCCCGCCAACGATCCCACACTGCTGTTCACCAACGCAGGGATGGTGCAGTTCAAGGACGTCTTTCTAGGCAAGGACAAGCGCAGCTATACGCGAGCGGCCAGCGCACAACGCTGCGTGCGCGCGGGTGGCAAGCACAACGACCTCGAGAACGTCGGTTACACGGCCCGGCATCACACGTTCTTCGAGATGCTCGGCAACTTCAGTTTCGGCGATTACTTCAAGGAGGACGCGATTCGATTTGCCTGGGACTTCGTAACTGGGCGCGAGTGGCTCGGGATCTCGCCCGACCGGCTGATGGTGACGGTCTATCACACTGACGACGAGGCCTACGACATCTGGCACAAGGACATCGGTCTGCCGGCCGATCGCATCGTGCGCATCGGCGACAAGCCGGGCGGAGGCTCGGATAACTTCTGGCAGATGGGCGACACGGGCCCCTGCGGTCCCTGCACCGAGATCTTCTACGACCACGGTCCCGGCATTCCCGGCGGGCCGCCGGGCTCGCCCGACGCGGACGGCGACCGCTGGATCGAAATCTGGAATCTCGTGTTCATGCAGTTCGATCGTTCGGCGGACGGCGTGCTCACGCCGTTGCCGAAGCCCTCGGTCGATACGGGCATGGGTCTCGAACGTACGGCGGCCGTCCTGCAGGGCGTGCACTCGAATTACGAGATCGATCTGTTCGTGAATTTGATCAAGGCGGCCGCAACCGCGACTCGCTCGAGCGATCTCAAGTCGAGCTCGTTGCGTGTCATCGCCGATCACATCCGCGCGTGCTCATTCCTGATTGCCGACGGCGTGCTGCCTTCGAATGAGGGCCGAGGCTATGTGCTGCGCCGAATCATTCGTCGCGCAATTCGTCATGGTTACAAGCTCGGCCAGACGCAGCCGTTTTTCTACACGCTAGTCGGCGCGCTCGAGGCCGAGATGGGCGAGGCATATCCCGAGCTCAAAGCGCAACGCGCCCATGTAGAGCGCGTGCTCAAGCAGGAAGAGGAGCGATTCGCCGAGACTTTGTCGCAGGGCATGTCGCTGCTCGAGTCGGCGATCGCCGAGCTCAAGACGAAAGAGATTCCCGGCGAGACGGTGTTCCGGTTGTATGACACGTACGGTTTCCCCGTCGATCTGACGGCCGACATCGCACGCGAGCGCGGACTCACGATCGATCAGAAGGGCTTCGATGAAGCCATGGAAGCGCAGCGCGAGCGCGCGCGGGCCGCGAGCAAGTTCGGCGTCGATCTGCGCGGCGGCGTCAGCGTGGAGGCGAAGACCTCATTCAGCGGCTACGAACGCCATGCCGACCGCGCGAAGGTCGTCGCGTTGCTGCGCGGCAAGGAGCGCGTCGATGTGCTGAACGTCGGCGAAGAGGGGCAGGTCATTCTGGATAACACGCCGTTCTACGCCGAAAGCGGCGGACAGGTCGGCGATACCGGCATTCTCAAGGGCGCTGGCTCCTGCTTCGAAGTCACCGACACGCAAAAGCTTGGCACGGCGTTCGCGCACATCGGACGCGTCGTCAATGGTGAGCTACGTGTCGGCGATGAAGTGGATGCGCAAATCGACGAGCGGCGCCGTAATGCGATCCGCTTGAATCACTCTGCAACGCATTTGTTGCATGCGGCCTTGCGCAAGGTGCTGGGCACGCACGTGACGCAAAAGGGTTCGTTGGTTGCGCCCGACCGTCTGCGATTCGACTTCTCGCACTATGCGCCGGTCACGCCGGAAGAGCTGCGGCGCATCGAGCAGTTGGTGAACGAACAAGTACGCCAGAACGTCGCGGCCGAAACGAAGCTCATGAAATACGACGCCGCGGTCGCCTCGGGCGCGATGGCGTTGTTCGGCGAGAAATACGAGGACGAAGTGCGCGTCCTGCGCTTCGGCGATTTCTCGGTGGAGCTGTGCGGCGGGACTCATGTGGGACGCACCGGCGACATCGGGTTGTTCAAGATCGTGGGCGAGAGCGGCGTTGCGGCCGGTGTCCGCCGTATCGAAGCGGTTACCGGCGAGGCGGCGCTCGATTTCGTTGCGGAGTCCGAACAAATGCTGCGCGAGATTGCGGCGCTCGTGAAAGGCACGCGTGACGATGTCGAGGACAAAGTGCGGCAGGCGCTGGAACGCAACCGCAAGCTCGAAAAGGAAATTCAGACCCTGCGGCAAAAACTTGCGAGCGGGCAGGGCAACGACCTTTCGGCGAGTGCCGTCGATGTACGCGGCGTCAAAGTGGTCGCGACCCGTGTGGACGGCGCGGATGCGCCGACACTGCGCAACGCAGTCGATCAGCTGAAGAACAAGCTGAAGTCTGCCGCCATCGTGCTTGCGTCGGTGCAAGCGCCCGACAAAGTCGTGCTCATCGCAGGTGTGACGTCCGATCAGACGGCGAAACTGAAGGCCGGCGAACTCGTCAACGCTGTTGCGCAGCAGATCGGCGGACGCGGCGGCGGGCGTGCGGACCTGGCGCAGGCCGGCGGAAGCGATGTCGGCAAGCTCGACGCGGCGCTTGCGTCGGTTGCCGGTTGGGTCGAGAAGGCGCTCAGCGCGGCCTGAACTTGTTTGCGCGTAGGTGCGTTATGTTGCTTGCGTGACAGTGCATCACGTCGACACCGGTTCGTATTGCACGCATCGAGTCGTTTTTGAGTGTCAGGTATCTTGACGATGACGCGCAACCGCGGTTTCGTCCGATGCGCGAATGCGCGTAATTTCTCTTGCGTTTCGAACATAAGCCGCGAAAAATTGTCTGATCCAGTGAGGGAGTTTTTGATAATCAGGGAAATCCCGATCCCCAACGAAAACCCCCTGCCATACCCTCGATCGAGGTGGGAATTCTCTGGTGAGCTTGTGGGAGGGCAGTGATTTCCATTGCCGGCTAGCCAGTGATGAACCACTTGGCTGCAATAGCAAGGAGCTGATCATGTTGATTCTGACACGGCGCGTCGGTGAGACCGTGATGATAGGTAACGACATCACAGTGACCGTTCTAGGCGTCAAGGGCAATCAAGTTCGCGTCGGCGTGAATGCGCCGAAGGAAGTTGCGGTTCATCGCGAAGAGATCTACGAGCGCATCAAGCGCGAGGAGCAGGCGGCGGGCGGCGCAGTGCGACGTCCCGGCACCGGCACCGGAACTTAAGCGACCCACAACGGCCGGCCGCGGAGTGAGGTTCATCCCCCACTCTGCGGCTTCGCGGCCCGGGTTCTTTCCTCAAGTTCAAGTCTTTACCTCAACCCTTCCGGTCAGTATCCTTGCCGGCCTTCGTTAGGCCGGGCTCGACCCGTTACGCTCGAGAAGGCGGCTCGACTCGCTCGAGAAGATCGACGCGGCAGAACGTAAACGCGCACCCCGATGGGTGCTGTGAAGACCGCTCGGAGTAAGATCGACGCGGAGACTTTTGGCAGCGGAGAGATGGCCGAGAGGTCGACTAAGTTTGCAGGACGCAAACTTGAACAACTGAATCGAGTCGATTCAGTTGGCCCGCAAGGGCGGGAGTACAAGGACGTACGGACGTAACGCGCACCCCGATGGGGTGCGACGAAGACCGCTCGGAGTAAGATCGACGCGGAGACTTTGGCAGCGGAGAGATGGCCGAGAGGTCGAAGGCGCACCCCTGCTAAGGGTGTATGGGTCAAAAGCCCATCGAGGGTTCGAATCCCTCTCTCTCCGCCAGATCCTGCGCCAGGTGGAAAGCATCGCCGACGCGTGGCAGTCGGCGACGAGAGTTTGATGCCACACACAATCGGTTGCTGCGCCCGTAGCTCAGTTGGATAGAGCGCATGGCTACGAACCATGAGGTCGGAGGTTCGAATCCTTCCGGGCGCGCCATGAAATGAAAAAGGCCCCAGCAAAGTCTGGGGCCTTTTTCATTTCATGCCTGCTTCGGAAGGAACCCAACCTCCGACGTCGGAGGTTCGACAAAAACTGCATGGATGCAGTTTTTGGACAGCGGTAGCTGGCGCGAACGCGCGCCGGTCCACGGACGGACTAGGCGCACTCCTTCCGGGCGCCACGTAGAAAGGCCCCAGCAAAGTCTGGGGCCTTTTTCATTTCATGCCTGCTTCGGAAGGAACCCAACCTCCGACGTCGGAGGTCCTCTACCTCGGCGCCGCCACGATCACCGCTGCACCGAGCAGGCAAAGGGCGGCGCCGCACAAATCCCATCGATCCGGGCGGGCTCCTTCGGCGAGCCACATCCAAGCCAGCGACGCCACGATGTACACACCGCCGTAGGCGGCAAATGCGCGTCCCGCAGTGGGCGTGTTCACGAGCGTGAGCAAGTACGCGAAAAGCGCGAGCGAGGCGAGCGCAGGCACGAGCCACCACGAGGACTTCCCTAGGCGTAACCACGCCCAGAAACCGAAGCAGCCTGAGATCTCAGCGATTGCCGCACCGATATACGCGAAGGCAACGTACTTCATTCCTGCGCTCTCTTTGTATCTTGTCGGATGGCGCGCGTCGCACTTACCTATGCTACAGGCTCGCGTTATGTGTCGCTTCGATGTTTCGGGCTTGCATCGGCGCGCCGCACGACATCTTCGAAGCCCCTGCAGGATCGTTCTCACTTCGAGCGCGTTCCTGGTACGGTCTGAGGCGGTCCTAATCGCGTCGGGCGACGCTGGCGCTCCGCTGCGCGTCGAACATCCGTTTGAACGAGGTCTTCGATGGAACACGCCCCGCAAAGTCACTCGAAGCATAGGACGCACGATGGGCACGGCCATCGTGGGCATGATCACGATGCGCCAAGCTTCAAGGATCCGGTGTGCGGGATGACGGTGTCGCCAACGAGCCCGCACGAGGCGCAGTTCGAAGGGGTTATCTACCGCTTCTGTTGTGCCGGTTGCCGGACGAAGTTCCTCGCCGATCCGCACCGATATCTGCAACCGGATGCTGGTGCTGCATCGCATGCAGCTCACCGCGCGACGAGCAAGAAAGAAGCACGTGCGGATGCGATTTACACGTGTCCCATGCATCCGGAGGTGCGGCAGATCGGCCCTGGATCGTGTCCGATCTGCGGCATGGCGCTCGAGCCGCTCGAAATCACTGCGGAAGAGGTTGCGAATCCCGAGCTCGAGGACATGACGCGCCGCTTCTGGATCGCGGCGGCGTTCAGTGCGCCCCTCCTCGTGATCGCCATGGGACACATGATTCCTGCGATCGCGCATTGGTTCGATTTCCCCGGCCGCGTCTGGATCGAGCTCGCGTTGGCGATACCGGTGTGCACGTGGGCCGCTTGGCCGTTCTACGAGCGTGCTGTCGCATCGGTGCGTCAGCGCAGCCTCAACATGTTTACGCTGATTGGACTCGGCGTCAGCGTCGCGTTTCTCTACAGCTTGGTCGCCACGCTTGCGCCGGGTCTGTTCCCCGCTGCCTTCCGAAATGCGCATGGAGGTATCGATGTGTATTTCGAGTCGGCTGCAACGATCGTCACGCTGATTCTGTTCGGCCAAGTCCTGGAGTTGCGCGCACGCAGCCGGACGAGCGCAGCGATCCGTTCGCTGCTCGGGCTGTCTGCGAAATCCGCTCGGCGTGTTCGCGCAGATGGCACGGAAGAAGATGTACCGCTCGATCGAGTACACGCCGGCGACCGCCTGCGTGTCCGGCCGGGCGAAAAGGTGCCGGTCGACGGTATCGTTATCGACGGTGCGAGCAGCGTGGACGAATCGATGGTGACGGGCGAGCCGATGCCGGTTGCCAAGCAAGTCGGCGATCGCGTGATCGGTGCGACGATCAACGGGACCGGCGCGCTGGTCATACGCGCGGAGAAGGTGGGTTCCGAAACGCTGCTGGCACGAATCGTGGCGATGGTCGCCGAAGCCCAGCGCAGTCGAGCACCGATTCAAAAGCTCGCGGATCGCGTATCGGGTTACTTCGTACCGGCGGTGATCCTCATTGCCATCGTGGCGTTCATCGCTTGGGCTGCAATCGGCCCCGAGCCGAGATTCGCGCACGCCGTGATCAATGCGGTGGCCGTGCTCATCATCGCGTGCCCCTGCGCGCTCGGCCTCGCGACGCCGATTTCGATCATGGTTGCGACCGCGCGCGGTGCGCAGGCCGGTGTGTTGTTCCGCAACGCCGAAGCGATCGAAACGATGCGCAAGGTCGACACGCTCGTCGTAGACAAGACGGGCACGCTCACGGAAGGCAAGCCGCAGCTCGTGACTGTCGAAGCTTTGGATGGTTGGCGTACTGCGGAGCTGTTGCGGCTTGCGGCATCGGTCGAGCGCGGCAGCGAGCATCCGTTGGCTGCGGCGATCGTGCGCGGAGCAGAGTCGCGCGGAGTTCATCTGAGTCAGCCGCAATCGTTCGACTCCGTGACGGGTCAAGGTGTGATCGGTGTCGTGGGCGGACGTGAGGTCATCGTCGGCAACAGAGCGTTGCTCGAAGCGAAGAACATCGATGTATCGGTCTTCGCGAATCGCGCGGAGGAGCTACGCGCCGAAGGGCAGACGGCGATGTTCGTGGCGATCGACGGTGTGCTGGCGGGCATTCTCGGCGTGGCCGATCCGATCAAAGCGAGCGCACTCGCAGCGATTGCCGCCTTGCACCGTGACGGTATCCGCGTCGTGATGATGACGGGAGATAGTCGAACGACGGCGCAGGCCGTGGCGAAGCGGCTCAATATCGACGAAGTGATTGCCGAGGTGATGCCCGCCGAGAAGGCCGACAAGGTCAAAACGCTACAAACGCAAGGCCACGTCGTGGCGATGGCGGGCGATGGAATCAACGATGCGCCTGCTCTTGCACAGGCCGACGTCGGAATCGCAATGGGCACCGGTACCGACGTCGCGATGGAAAGCGCTCACATCACGCTCGTGAAAGGCGATCTGCGCGGCATTGTTCGGGCACGCCAGCTTTCGCAAGCGACCCTGAAGAACATCAAGCAAAATCTGTTCTTCGCATTCGTCTACAACTCGGCTGGCGTGCCGATCGCGGCGGGCGTCCTATATCCGGTTTTCGGTTTGCTGTTGAGCCCGATCATCGCCGCGGCGGCCATGAGCCTGAGCTCGGTTTCCGTCATCGGAAATGCCCTACGCTTGCGTCACGTGAAATTCGACGACGTCGACGTTGCCCAGGAGGCGAGTGCCCGTTAGGCTGTGCGCGTGCGTCGCTCGACTTGGTACCGTCTGCTCGTGTTGCTGGTCGTGGTGCTCCGGATCGTCGGAGCGCCGGCGCAGGCGCATCCGCACGTACATGCTCAGCACGCTTCCGATACTCCCGCGGCAACTCAGCAGGAGCATTGTCACGAGCACGTGGATAGTGGGGCAAACACCGAGCACGCCTCATTCGATCATCACTCTCCGTCGTCGAACGACGCTGCAAGCGACGATTCGCACGGTGCGTGCTGTCAGAACGGCGAATGTGTTTGTCCTGGGTTCCCCGCTGCTGCGCTCGGTAACGTATCGGTAGGTGTCGCGCCCGGCTCGCAGCACGTTATTGCGCATGCATCCGTGGCGCTGAATCCCGCACCGCCGAATCAGATCCTACGCCCGCCTGCCTGACCCTCCGCATCGGCCGTCCGAAGACGGCCGCAGCAACGTCGTGCGCACTGCGCGCGCTTCAATCGCGGAATGGGTATTTCGTATGTCCAATGGTTTTTCGTACGCGTCGCTCTCGCGACGCGCGTTCCTGCAAAGTCTTGCCGGCGCGGGTGTGTTCGTGCTCGGTGCTGCGCGCAATCCGAGTTGGGGTCGAAGTCAGGCGCAAGAAATCCTGTCCGGTACACATTTCGATCTCGAGATCGGCGAAGTGCCCGTGAACTTCACCGGCAAATCGCGTATCGGCACAGTCGTCAACGGCCGGATTCCTGCACCGCTCTTGCGCTGGCGCGAGGGCGACACCGTGACGCTACGCGTCAGGAATCGCTTGCGCGAAACGAGCTCGATTCATTGGCACGGCATGATTGTTCCAGCCGATATGGACGGCGTGCCTGGACTGAGCTTCGAGGGCATTCCGAGCGGAGGCGAGTACGTTTATCGGTTCAAGGTGAATCAGTCCGGCACGTACTGGTATCACGCGCACTCGCGTTTTCAGGAACAAACGGGACTGTACGGACCGATCGTGATCGAGCCGCGCGCCGGAGAGCGTCATCGCGTGCAGCGCGACTACATCGTGCTGTTGTCCGATTGGACGGACCTCGATCCCGAGCGCATCTTCGCAACGCTCAAGAAAGAGAGCGCTTACTACAACTTCCATCAGCGCACGTTCGGCGATCTCGTCGAAGACATTCGTCGGCTCGGGTGGCGCCAAACGATGGAGAATCGGCGGATGTGGGGTCGGATGCGTATGAATCCGACCGACCTGCTCGATGTGTCCGGCTACGCGTACACCTATCTGATGAACGGCACGACGCCTGACGGCAATTGGACGGGCCTGTTTCGACGCGGCGAACGCGTCCGCTTGCGGTTCATCAACGGCTCGGCGATGAGCATTTTCGATGTGCGCATCCCTGGCCTGGAACTCACTGTAGTCGCGACCGACGGCCAGGATATCGAGCCGGTGACCGTCGATGAGTTTCGGATTGCGACGGCCGAAACCTACGATGTGATCGTCGAGCCGAAGGAGGACCGCGCATACACGATCTTTGCGCAGTCGATGGATCGAACGGGTTATGCGCGAGGCACGCTTGCACCGCGCATCGGCATGGCGGCAGAGATTCCTCCGCTCGATCCGCGTCCCGTACTCACTATGCACGATATGGGGATGTCGCACGGCGCTCGCAGCCACGATGCTCATCGAGCCCACACCTCACACGGGCATGCCGAGTCGCGTCAGTGCCATTCCCAAGCGGAATTCGGCCCGACTGTCGATATGGTCATCGAGGAGCCGTCGATATCGCTCGCGGATCCCGGTGTTGGCCTGCGCGATAACGGTCGGCGTGTGCTCACGTATGCCGATCTACGGACGATCGGAGGGCCGATCGATCGGCGCGAACCCGGACGCACGATCGAGCTGCATCTGACCGGACACATGGAGCGTTTCATCTGGTCGTTCGACGGCCAGAAGTTCTCCGAAGCAGAACCGCTGCGTTTCAACTACGGCGAGCGCCTCCGTATCACGCTCGTCAACGACACGATGATGACGCATCCCATTCACTTGCACGGAATGTGGAGCGAAGTCGAGAACGAGCACGGCGAGTTCCAAGTGCGCAAGCACACGATCATGGTGCGTCCGGCGCAGAGAATCAGTTACGCCGTTACGGCCGATGCGCTCGGGCGATGGGCGTTTCACTGCCATCTGCTGTACCACATGGAAGCGGGCATGTTCCGTATCGTCGAAGTTGCGCCGCCAGCGACGCACGAAGGAGGCCACGAATGACTGCGCAAGCCTTCTGGATGTGCGCGCTCTTGGCGTTCGTCAGTGCGGCAGCTCACGGACAGGACGAGCATGCACAGCATCGTGTGCCGAATCCTTCCGATGCGCATGCCGAGCATCGGGAGCATCGCTCGCATGACAACGATGCTCATGCACACGAAGGACCGACGCCAAGCGAGCGTGCGCACGTCCCGCCCGATCCGCCGCAGCTGCGTCTCGAAGGCTTGTCGCACGAACGCATGATGGAGCTCATGCAGATGGACGACGATGCGTCTCATCTCATGGTGCGTGCCGAAGAGATCGAGTGGCGCCGGCACGACGACCGAGGGGCATTTGCCTGGGACGCATACGCTTGGTACGGCGGCGACTACAACAAACTATGGCTCAAGACAGAAGGTGCGCGCAGCAGCGGCGAAACCGCGGGACGTGCTGAGCTGCTTTGGGATCGGATCGTTTCGCGATGGTGGAGTCTGCAAGCCGGCGTACGGCACGACTTCTTCCAAGGGCCTTCACGCACTTGGGCGGCGTTCGGCGTACAGGGCGTCGCACCGTATTTCTTCGAAGTGGAAGCAACGTTCTACATCGGCGATCAAGGACGCACGGCCGCACGTTTTTCCGGTGACTATGACCTGCGCCTCACGCAGCAGCTGATTCTTCAGCCCGAGTTTCAGCTTCACTGGTTCGGCAAGAACGATGCTGAGAACGGCATCGGCTCTGGGTTGTCCACCGCAGAGCTCGGATTACGGTTGCGCTACGAACTGCGCCGAGAGATCGCTCCGTACATCGGCGTGCATTGGGAACGTGCCTTCGGCAATACCGCGGACTTTGCGCGAGCAGCGCACCGCGATGCAAGCGAGTGGTCGGCGGTGGTGGGAGTGAGGGTGTGGTTCTAGATCAGGCTGTAGGCTGTGGACTGTAGGCTGTAGCAAGGCTTCCTTGCCGGCATGCTTTCGCTCTTCGAAGATTATTTCTGTTCGGTCCCACAATAGATGGCTAGTCAGCGACGCACCACGCCGCCTATCCTGCAGCCTCCAGTCTACAGCCTAAAAGAATTTTCTCGCCTCTTCCGCAATCAACGGCACTACGTCGATCGCATTCGTATCGTGCGCGACGGTGTTCGTCGAGACGACGCGTTTTGCGCCCGCTTCGCGCAGCATTTTCGCCGCACCGTCGGAAAACAGAGCGTGAACGACCACGCAGGTGACGGCGACGATGCCGAGCGGTGCGAATCCCTTGAGTGCTTCGGCGAGTGTGTGTCCTGACGACGCAATGTCGTCGATGATGACGGGATTACGTCCGCGCACGACCGTCAGGTCGATTGCGCTGACGCGAACATCGCGATCGCCCGATCGCACCTTGTCCAGGATCAAGCACGGCGCGTCCAACGTCTTGGCGACGCGTTCGGCCCATTGCGCGCTCTCGCGATCAGGACCGATCAGCACAGGGTTCGGCACGTTCGCCGCAAGCCATTCGCTCACCGCGGGCATGGCGCTCACGGCAACGGCTGGAATGGAGAAGATGTCGTCGAGCTTCGCGATGCGATGCAGATGCGGGTCTACCGTGACCAGCCAATCGAAATGTGCGGACAAGAGCCGGGCAAACGCATGCGCGCTGACGGCTTGTCCCGGCGTGAAGCGATGGTCCTGCCGCATGTAGGCGAGGTACGGCGCGATGAGACCGACGCGCCGAGCGCCGAGCTCGCGAGCAGTCATTGCTGCAAAGTAGAGCGCCAGGAACTTCGTATCTGGATCGGTCAGCGTGCATAGAAAAATCGCATCGCGATTCGCGCATTGGTCGTGCAGCGTGACGAGCGATTCGCGGTCGGGAAAACGTCGCCATTCGAGCCGGCCTCGTTCTGCGCCAAGCATTGCGAGGAGCGGTTCGGCAAGCTGCTCGCAGTCCGGGAAGCAGTACAGGATCGGCTTCATGGTTCACCAATTTCGATGATTCGGGAATGATGCGCTTCGTATTCGAGCGCGTACTCGAGCTCGCCCGGGGTTTCGGCGTGCACGGTGAACAGCGGCTCGCCGACTTCGATGGCCTGACCGAGCTTGACGTGCATTTCGATGCCGGCCGCGGGCGCAGTCGGCGCGCCGGCGAGCTTCGCAAGCCGAGATAACGCTCGATTGTCGATTGCTCGGATCACACCGGCCGAACGCGCGAGCACCGGCTTGACATGCGGCGCCAGCGGCGGCGTGCGCCGGCCGCCTTGTGCCTCGCAGATCGCATTGAACTTTGCGAGTGCTCGCCCGCTGTCCAAGGTCGCCTGCGCGACGGCTCGTCCATCCGATACGCCGGCCAGCTCGAGCAATGCGCCGGCAAGATCGAGTGCGCGCGATCGCAAGTCCTGCGGCGCATCGGGCGCACACTCGAGTACAGCAAGCACGTCGCGCGCTTCGAGTGCCGGTCCGATGCGCCGCCCGACGGGCTGTGTGCCGTCGGAAAAGAACACGCGTGCGTGCAAGCCGAATCGCGCAGCGGTTTTGGTCAGTTGTTCGCTCAATCGAACAGCCGTTTCCTTCGAGCGGACCTTTGCCGACGGTCCGACCGGCAGATCGAGCAGTACATGCGTCGCGCCGGCCGCGATCTTCTTCGAGAGTACGCTGGCGACGAGCTGTGCATCGCTGTCGAAATCGAGCGGGCGCTCGACGCGGATGAGCACGTCATCTGCAGGACTGAGCGACACCGAGCCGCCCCAGACGATGCAGCCGCCTTCCTGCTCGACGACGCGACGCATGTGTTCGAGATCGAGTGCGACGGGCGCGAGCGTCTCCATCGTGTCGGCCGTGCCGGAAGGCGAAGTAATCGCGCGCGACGATGTCTTCGGAATTCGGTAGCCGCATGCGGCAACGATCGCAACGACGATCGGCGTCGTGCGATTGCCGGCCAGCCCGCCCACGCAATGTTTGTCGAGCACGATGCCGCCGCCCCAATCGAGCCGAGCGCCGACGTCGACCATCGCGCCGGTGAGCGCCGCGGTTTCGTCGAGATCGAGCTCGCGCGTCGCGCACGCCGTAAGGAAAGCTGCAAGCTCGATGTCGGCAAGCCGGCCGGCAATGCAGTCGCGCATGATTTCGAGATATTCGCTGCGGCCCAGCTTGTTGCCGTAGATCTTGGCTCGCACATGCTGCATCGAGCTCACCGGGTCCGGGTGGCTCATGAAAGCAAGCGTGCCTGGCGCGGGTTCGAGCTTGTGCCAGGCGGACTCCGACAAAGCGACTTGATGCGGCTGGAGCAAATCGCCGAGCACCACGTTGAGCGTCGCGATGATCGAGCGGGCGCCTACCGTTACTTGTACGCGGGCTTGCGCTTCGAAACCTTCCGATCGGACGACCGCGCTGTCCGCTCGGATGTATACGACCGGTTCCTGGTAAGTATCGATGCCGGCGCGCACGACATAGAGGGCACCGTCAGGAGGCAGTTCGGGCATGAGCTGTCGTTACTCGTTGCTCGTTCGGATCGTTCAGGAGCTGCGATCTTAGAAGGAAAACCGCGGCGCGTCAGTGTCGTCAGTACGGAACACCACCGTACTGACCCGGGTTGAAGGTACATGGAGGTGCCCGAATGTCCGGCGTTCAGCGCCTTGTAGTTCTTACTCTCATAGTGCTCGGTGCCGCGACCGCGTCTGCGCAAGAACGGCAACGCGCGTCCAGTGCCGATGCGCTCGAGAAGCGTGTGCAAGCGGCTTTGCGCGAAGCGCACATTGCAAGTGCCGATCGAATCAGGGTGGAGGCTCAGGATGGCGCGCTGCAATTGAGCGGTTTCGTCGAATCCGAAGACGATTTGGAGAAGGCGCTCGAAACGGCTCGCAGCGTGCGCGGTGTGGCGACCGTCCGCAACGATCTGCTGGTGCGGGAGGATCGGCCAACGATCGGACAAGCGGTCGACGATACCGTCATCGCGGCGCGCGTACGCGACGAAATCGAATCGACCGTCGCGGACAACAGCGAGATTCATGTCGCCGTCAGCGACGGCATTGTGCAGCTCAGCGGCTACGTCGAGAACGCCGACACCAAGAACCGCGCGGCCGATGTTGCGAGCGCGGTGTTCGGCGTGCAGGATGTACGCAATCACATCGCGCTCAAGCAATGACCCTGGGATGCAGGGGAGAGCACTGCAATGAAGAGGATTGTCATTGGCACGGTGGTGCTGGCCGGTGTTGCACTGGCGGCGGAAGACACGCCGCTTCGCCCGATAGAGCGACCCCTCACGCGCGAACAACAGCGCTTCCTCGCATTGGACACCAACGGCGATCGCCGGCTCAGCCTCGAGGAATTTCAGGTCGATGCCAAGTCGCCCAACGAATTCGCGGAGCTCGACACGGATGGTGACGGCTTCTTGAGCATGGCGGAGTTCACCGCGCGGCCAAGTTCAGATTGAAGACTGAAGGCTGAAGGCTGGAGGAAGGAGCGCATTGCGTGTGTTCTAACTCTTTCCCGAAGGAGGGTATGGAGCGCGCTTCTCCGCTCCGAGCCCTATGCCCCAAGCCCCGTGCCCTGAGTTAGAACCTCGCTCCCCCTCGATCCTCCAGCTTGAACGTCACCGGAATCTTCTTCCACATCGCGACCGGTACGCCGTCGCGAATTCCGGGTTTGAAGCGCCAGCGACGCGCTTCTCGAGCCTCGGGCGGCCCGACGATTGCTCGAGCGTCACTTCGCCGACGCGGCCGTTCTCGGGCTCATAGACCGACAACCACACCGTACCCTGTGATGTGCGTCATCCTTCGGAGAACATAATCGAGGGGCGAAGAAACGAAATGAAAAGCACGCGAAGGCGTGCGTCTTCCTTCAGCCTTCAGCCTTCAGCCTAAAAGAAAACGGGCCGCCTTTCGGCGGCCCGTGTTTCTCAGACCGTAAAGCCTTCGCGCCGTAGCGGAAGCGTTCGGACGCGATGGCCCGTTGCGGCGAAGATCGCATTGCATATCGCCGGGGCAACCGGCGGCAATGCAGGTTCGCCTGCGCCAGTCGGCGGATAGTCGCTCTGGATGAAGTGAGCTTCGACGAGCGGCGCATGCTTCATGCGCAGGATCGGGTAGCGATCGAAGTTGGTCTCTTGGATGCGGCCGTTCTCGATCGACAGCTCGAGTCCCAACATCGTGCTGAACCCATCGATCACCGAACCGACGACCTGGTTCTCGGCACCGCTCATGTTCACGATCGGACCGATATCGCCGGCCACCGTGATCTTGTGGATCGTGAGCTTGCGATTCGCATCGACGCTCACTTCCGCGACTTCCGCGAAGTGACCGGCATGGCTGAAGTGGAACGCCAAACCCATGCCGCGGCCCTTCGGCAGCGGCTTGCCCCAACCGGCCTTCTCCGCAGCGAGCTTGATCACCGCGGCTGCGCGCCCCGTGTTGAGCGCGAACTCGTTCGCCGGCGGCAAGTGGCGCGGCTCACCCATGAGCTCGAGCAGGAACTCCAGGTGGTCCTTGCCTGCTGCGGCCGACAGCTCGTGCAAAAAGCTTTGTACGGCAAAAGCAACCGAGTTCGAACGCGGAGCGCGCCACGGTCCGGTCGGAATCTGCCACGGAAGGAACGTCTGCGTGAGCTTCACATTCGGCACGAGCAATGCCGGAAATTCCTCCGGCGAGATCTCTGCCGAGCTCACAGGACGCTCGCCATCCGCAGAGAACGTGATGAAGTGATCTGCGAATGCGACGAGCTTGCCGTCTTGATCCACTCCGCCTTTGAAGGCATGGAAGCCGCCAGGGCGGTAGAAGTCGTGTTGCATGTCGTCTTCGCGCGTCCACATGAGCTTGATGGGCACGCCCGCCTGTTTGGCAATTTGCACGGCTTCCATCAGGTAGTCGTTCATCAAGCGCCGGCCGAAGCCGCCGCCGACGCGCGTCTGATGGATCGTGAATTGTTCGGGCTTCATCTTGAAGACCATCGGCAGCATGCGCATCGCCGCATCCGGCATCTGCGTCGGCGACCAGATCTCGACCGAATCGCCTTTCCAGTGCGCGGTCGTGTTCATCGGCTCGAGAGGCGCATGCGGAATGAAGGGGTAGCTGTAGAACCCTTCCACGGCCTTGGCATTGGCGATGGCTTGATCGAAGTCGCCGATCGACTTGAGCTCTTTCTCGCCTTGCGGCTGCTTTGCGAGCTCCTGCGCCTTCGCGACCGACTCGCTCCAGCTATCTTTGGAAGCTCCGGATTCGTCCCACTCGATCTTGAGTCGACGCTTGGCGCTGAATGCCGCCCACGTGGACTTCGCGATGATGGCCACGCCGGGCATGACTTCTGTCGGCCGACCCGTGCCTTCTACGATGAAGGCATCCGTGACGCCCGGAAGCTGTTTGATCTCTTCGAGGTTCGCGCTCTTCACTTTGCCGCCGACCGCCGGGCACTTCTCGAACACGGCGTAATGCATGTTCGGAATCACTGTGTCGATGCCGAACAACGGCTGACCGGTGACGATGGCGTGATTGTCGACGCCGGTGATGCGCGAGCCGATCAGCACGTAGTCCTTGCGGTCCTTGAGCTTGAGCGTCTTCGGATCCGGCACGGGCAACGCGGCCGCCTTCAGTGCGAGCTCGCCGTACGTTGCGCTCTTGCCGCTCGCGGCGTGAGTGACGACGCTCTTCGAAGTCGTGATCTCGGATTCGGGAACGCGCCATTCCTTTGCGGCCGCAGCGACGAGCATTGCACGCGCTGCTGCACCGGCTTGACGCAGCGTGTCCCAGTTCGTCGGAATCGAGCGCGACCCGCCGGCGCTCTGGCGGCCGTAGAGTTTTGCGTCGACGGGCGCCTGCACGACGTGCACTTTGTCCCAATCCGCATCCAGTTCCTCGGCAACGATCATCGGCAGCGAAGTCTTCACGCCTTGGCCGATCTCAGGCGCCTTGGCCATGATCGTGATCGTGTTGTCCGGTGCGATGCGCACATAGGCGTTCGGCGCGAACTCTTTGTTGTTCGCCGCTTGTGCTTCGCCCTTCGAGCCGACGTGGAACGCGAGCACGAGGCCGGCGCCGGCGATACCGGTGACTTTGAGGAAATCGCGACGGTTCAGCGTGGTGTGAACCGCTTGGGCGAGCGATTGGTTCTCCGCGATGCGCAGGATTTCGTGCGAGTAGCCATCGCGCGAGATAACGTGAGATTCCACAGCACTCATGTCGCACCTCACTCGCTTGCGGCTTGCGCGGCGGCATGAATAGCCGCGCGAATACGCGGATAAGTGCCGCATCGACACAAGTTGCCGTTCATCGCGGCGTCGATGTCCGCATCGGTCGGCTTCGGCTTCTGCTTCAGCAGCGCGGCGGCGGACATGATCTGGCCGGCCTGGCAGTAGCCGCATTGAGGCACGTCGAGATCGATCCATGCCTGCTGCAGCGGATGCAGCTTGCCGTCGGGACCCGCGAGTCCTTCGATCGTCGTGACCTGCTGATCGGCGGCGGCCGCGACGGGGATGGAGCACGACCGAACCGGTGCGCCGTTCAAGTGCACGGTGCATGCGCCGCACTGAGCGATGCCGCAACCGTACTTCGTGCCGACGAGGCCCAGATGATCTCTCAGCACCCACAGGAGCGGTGTGCTTTCGTCGAGATCGTTAATGACGTGTTCTTTGCCATTGACGATGAGACGCATGGTGGCTCTCTTTGTTGAAAAAGGGTTTCAGCCCACTCCCTTACTCCGCGTCGCGGCGCAGGCGAGCAATGGATCTTCGAATCGAAACGTCGAAAAAACAGTGCTGCGATTGTTCCACGGTCACTGTGTGCCCACAACGGCGGATCATGCGCATTTCGAGGCTTTTGCCGCATGTTTCGTCGCCCGAGCCGACAGGAATTCTGCTGGAACTGCCGAGTTCGTCCGAGCATTTCCGGCCCCCAAAATTGTGTAGATTTGTCATGCGATTGGGCGCGTTTCTCGCAAACCGAATCGCGTGTTTTCGCGTGGGTGAAGCGCTCGAGTGCGAGGCGCATCGGGCGCACTTCGATGACGCCTCGCGAGTGCAGATCCGCGACGAGCGCATGCGTGTCGAAGGGGGCAATCGCGCTCGTTTGCGTCGATGGCTGACTGGATCGCGCTTCTGTAAGGCCTTCCTGCAATGCAAAAGGGGAGGCGGCTGTGGGAAACTTGGCCTACAGGGTGCCTGCCGATGTGCAGGGCCTAGGGTGTGAGGCACCGTTATAGAATCCGTCTGCCGCACGATCGTGCGGCACATCAACGAGGTTTTCGAGTTGAGCGAAGCGAACGCCGGCGCAATCGAAGGCGCCATTCAGGCCGATGTCGTCATCATCGGCGCGGGCCCTTGCGGACTGTTTCAAGTTTTCGAGCTGGGCTTGCTCGGCATTTCCGCACACGTCGTGGATTCGTTGAAGCATCCCGGCGGTCAGTGCAGCGAGCTCTATCCGGACAAACCGATTTACGACATCCCTGCGTTGCCGGTGTGCGGCGCGCAGGAGCTCATCGATCGCCTGCTCGAGCAGATCAAGCCGTTCAACGCGCAGTTCCACCTGGGACAGGAAGTCGTCGAGCTCAAGGTGCTCGAAGACCAGACGTTCTTGCTACGCACGTCGCTCGATACGCGCTTTCACACGAAGACGGTCATCATCGCGGCGGGGCTCGGCTCGTTTCAGCCGCGGCGTCTCGGATGCGAAGGCGCCGAGGCCTTCGAAGGCAAGAATGTGCACTACAAGGTCAAGAACGCTGCGGACTTCGTCGGTAAGCGGCTCGTCATTTTCGGCGGCGGGGATTCGGCGCTCGACTGGACGCTCGAGCTTGCCGGCCGGGCGCGCAGTCTGACACTGGTGCATCGGCGGCCAGAGTTTCGTGCGGCGCCCGCGTCGGTGGCGAAGATGCGCGATCTCGCGCAGAGCGGCAGCATTCGTTACATCGAAGGTATTGCGCAGTCGATTCTCGCCGACGGCGATCAGTTCCGCGGCGTGCGCGTGAAACGAACGGATGGAGGGTTAGAGGACATCGAAGCCGATCATGCGCTCGTGTTCTTCGGCCTGCACCCTCGGCTCGGACCGATCGCCGAATGGGGCTTGAACATCGACAAGCGCGCCATCGTCGTCGACACGGAGAAATTCCAGACGAACATCCCCGGCGTGTTTGCGGTGGGCGATATCAATACGTATCCGGGGAAGAAGAAACTCATCCTCTCCGGCTTTCACGAAGCAGCGCTCGCCGCCTTCGGTGTCGCAGCGCACTTGAATCCGGCCAAGAAAATCCCGCTGCAATACACGACCACGAGCCCGATCATGCACAAGCGGTTGGGAGTCCAAGATTAGGCTGTGGGAGGCAGGCTGTAGGCTGTAGCAGAGCGCGCGCTGCGCGTGCTACTGCGGCCTCGCGGCCTGCGTCGCTCTTAGATTCGTTCTGCAGCCTACAGTCCAAAGCCTACAGCCTGACATGAATCCTCTCCTCGCCGATCTCCTCAAGGTTTTACAGCTCAAGCGTCTCGACGCTGACCGTTTCGAAGGGGAAAGCCGGGATCCAGGCCATCGCCGTGTGTTCGGCGGTCAAGTGCTGGGTCAGGCGCTCGCGGCGGCCTACGCCACGGTGGAGAATCGCTCGGTCCACTCGCTACATGCTTACTTCTTGCGTGCCGGCGATCCGGACAACCCGGTTACCTATGAAGTCGATCGCAGCCGCGACGGTGTGAGCTTTTCGAGCCGTCGCGTGGTCGCGATTCAGCACGGCGAGCAGATCTTCCATATGTCGGCCTCGTTCCATTGGCCGGAGGAGGGCATCGATCGGCAGGGCCCGATGCCAGACGTGCCATCGCCGGAGGCCGTACCCGACATGGCAACGGCCATCGAAGAACTGAAGCGCAAGGCGCCGGACCGTCCGCGCCCGTTCCTCATCATGGACCGACCGTTCGAGTTTCGGCCGGCGTCCCTGCCGGATCCTGAAGCGGACGTGCCCAAAGAGCCGCACATGAAGATTTGGTTCAAGGCGCTCGACCCGCTGCCCGATGACGAGATCCTGCACCGCACCTTGTTGGCGTACGCGTCGGATTACTACCTGCTCGGCACGGCCGGGCTCGATGTTCGACTCAAAGTCGAGCGCACCAAGATCCAGGCTGCGAGCATCGACCACGCGATGTGGTTCCATCGCCCGTTTCGGGTCGACGAGTGGCTCTTATATGTGATCGACAGCCCGACCGCGTGCAGCTCCCGAGGCTTCGCGCTGGGGAGAATCTATAGCCAAGACGGGCGGTTAGTGGCATCGACGGCGCAGGAAGGGCTCATCCGCCGCCGTGCGTAGAAAGGACTCGGGGCGTCGGGCATGGAGCTTAGGGCCAGGGAGACCAAGGTCAGCCTTTGAGCCCATGTCCTGATGCCAGCGCTCGCGCCGGCATCAGCTCATACCCAAACCATATTTAGACCCGTCTTGCGGCCGGGCTAAAGTCGCCCGGCAATGTACCAGTACGACACCATCGATCAGACCCTTGTCGAACAACGGGTTGCGCAATTCCGCGATCAGACGCGGCGCTATCTTGCGGGCGAGCTGTCCGAAGACGATTTCCGTTCTTTGAGACTACGCAACGGCCTGTACATCCAGCGCTTTGCGCCGATGCTGCGCATTTCGATTCCGTACGGGCTCCTTGCGAGCCGTCAGCTGCGCATGTTGGCGCGAATCGCGCGCGAGTACGACAAGGGCTACGGACACTTCACGACCCGTCAGAACCTGCAGTTCAACTGGCCGAAACTCGAGACCGTGCCTGACATTCTCGAGCTGCTCGCCACCGTACAGATGCACGCGATTCAGACGAGCGGCAACTGCATTCGTAACGTCACCTCCGATCATTTCGCGGGCATTGCACCCGACGAGATCGAAGATCCGCGTCCGTGGTGCGAATACATCCGGCAGTGGGCGACGCTGCATCCCGAGTTCTCGTACCTGCCCCGCAAGTTCAAGATCGCCGTGACCGGCTCGCCGCAAGACCGTGCGGCTTCGCGTGTGCACGACATCGGTCTGCATCTCGTGCGTAACGAGCAAGGCGAGGTCGGTTTCGAAGTGATCGTCGGCGGCGGCCTCGGCCGTGCACCGATGATCGGTCACGTGATTCGCGAATTCCTGCCGAAGGAAGAGCTGCTCGCGTATCTCGAAGCGATCTTGCGCGTGTACAACCTCGAAGGTCGGCGCGACAACATTCACAAGGCGCGTATCAAGATCCTCGTCAAAGCCGTCGGTCCGCAGAAATTCCGCGAGATGGTCGAGGCGGAGTACGAGGCGGCTCGCGATACGGCGCCGCGTTTCGATGCTGCCGAGTTCGAGCGCATCAAATCGTTCTTTGCGCCGCCGCCGTACGAGAAGCTGGAAGACGAGGACGTCACTGCCGGGCGGCCGAACGAATTCCGCACGTGGTATCAGCGCAATACGCGACGCCACAAGGTGTCCGGTTACCGTGCCGTCGTCGTCTCGCTGAAATCTCCGACGCGCCCGCCTGGAGACATCACGCACGCAGAGATGGATGCCGTCGCCGATCTGGCCGATCGCTATTCGTTCGGGCTGATCCGCTCGACGCACGATCAAAACCTCGTGCTCGCCGACGTGAAACAGCGCGATCTCTACGAGGTGTGGGAGGCGCTGCGCGCTCTAGACCTTGCGACGCCGAACATCGGCACGTTGACCGACATGATCTGCTGCCCGGGTCTCGATTTCTGCGCGCTGGCGAATGCGACATCGATTCCGATCGCCAAGCAGATCAACGAACGGTTCGACGATCTCGATTACCTGTACGATCTCGGCCACATCGAGTTGAAGATGTCCGGCTGCATGAACGGCTGCGGCCATCACTCCATCGGCCACATCGGCATTCTCGGCGTCGATAAGGGCGGCGAGGAGTGGTACCAGATCACGCTCGGCGGTTCGGGAAGCGGCCGCGATGCGTCGCTCGGCCAAGTCATCGGTCCGTCCGTTCCGCATGCGCAGGTCGCCGAAGTGATCGAGCGCATTCTCAATGTGTACGTTGCCGAACGCGAAGACGGCGAGGAGTTCATCGACACCGTCCGCCGTATCGGCATTGCTCCTTTCAAGGCCAGAGTCTATGCGCCGTCTCATCAAGCAGCGTGAAATCGTCGTCGACGCCTGGCGCTACATCGACGAGGATCCCGTCGGCCGCGAGCGCGCGCTCATCCTGCCGTTCGCGCGGTGGAAAGAGGAGCGCGAACGTTGGTGGCTTTGGGACGGCAAGCTCGGCGTGAAGCTCGGTCCCACGGATCCCGTCGCCGAGCTTCAACACGATTTCTTGCGCGTTTCGCTCGTCGCGATCGAGTTCGGCGGCCTGGCCGAAGGCCGCGGCTACAGCCAGGCGCAGTTGCTGCGTACTCGCTATAAGTTCACGGGCGAGTTGCGCGCCGTGGGCAAGATTCAGCGGGATCAACTGTTCTACATGGCACGCTGCGGCTTCGATGCATTCGAGTTGCCCGAGGGCGCAGATCTCGAAGCGGCGCTGAAAGCATTCAACGACTTCACGGTCGCATACCAGGGCGCAGTCGATCAGGGACTGGCGCTGCGGCGTCGCGCGAGCTAACCGATAGATCCTTACCTCGCGGTTTGCGACGATGCTTGCGCCGCAAACCGCGTTCCCTCGTTACAACTCTCTCCGATCCGTTCCGGCTTGCGCGCCTATGTCCGTTTCCGGTGCTGGCCGGTCGATCGATCCTCCCTTACTCTCTCGGCCCTGGCGATTTCCTGAAGAGAACGAAGCATGCAACTCGAAAAGGCTGTTTGTATCGTCACGGGCTCGGCGACCGGTATCGGCGCAGCATGTGCTCTCGATCTCGCGAAGAAAGGTGCGCGGGTCGTCATCAACTACACGAAGAGCGAGGCCGAGGCACGGGCGACGCAAGCCGAGTGCGAGCGGCTGGGCGCGGAAACCTTGCTCGTCCAGGCCGATGTTGCCGTCGATGCGGATTGCCAGCGCATGGCACAAGCCACGCTCGAGAAGTGGGGACGCATCGATGCCCTCGTCAACAATGCCGGCACGACGCGCGTGGCGTTCAATCACGCCGATTTGAACGCGCTGCAAGCGCAGGACTTCCTCGACATCTACGCCGTCAACGTCGTCGGCACGTTCCAGATGATCCGTGCCGTCGAACCCGCGATGCGCAAGCAAGGGCAGGGTGCGATCGTCAACGTTTCATCGATCGCGGGTGTGATGGGTACGGGTACGTCTGTCGCGTACGCTGCCTCGAAAGGTGCGCTCAACACGATGACGATCTCGCTCGCCCGAGTGCTCGGTCCGCAGATTCGCGTGAATGCAGTGTGTCCGGGGTTCGTCGAGACGCGCTGGCTGCAGGGTGCGCTCGGCGAGCGCTACGAAACGCAGCGCGCGCGCATCGCATCCATGAGCCCCTTGCAGAAGACCAGCAAACCCGAAGACATCGCGCGTGCGATCGTGTGGCTGATCGAAGGCGCCGACATGGTGACCGGCGAGTTCATCATCGTCGATGGCGGCAGTCACCTGGGCGGTGCGCCGCTCAAAGCACGCTGAGCGCGCGTCGCGCGCAGTTGACAGTTGATAGTGGGCAGTTGACAGCGGAATGCGCGCTTCCGCGCGATATTAAGCTGCGACGCGGGTGTAATCTTTAGAAGCGCGCCGGCGCGGCGCTATCAACTATCAACTTTCGACTGTCGACTAAAGACGGTGACGGTTTCGGGCATCGTTTTTCTGTCAGCTCGAGAAATGTTCTCTCGTCGCTGCAGGCAATCTACACGAACGCAGCGCGAGGCTGGGCTACTTCTGCCAACAGTCCGCCGGAAATCAATCTCCCGTGCTTCTCCTTCGTCCGCCCGGTTTGAACACCCCGAGCGTGACGGCGATGGATAGGGCGAGCACATCGTAAGCCGCGCCAGCAACGAGCTGTCCTTCTGCGCCTCCTTGACCGCTCAACATGGAATCCATGCCGTCTCTCAGCACCAATGCGCCGACGGCGATGACCGATACGATCAGCAAGAGTTTGGCGATGACCCAACGATAGCGGAACACTCCCCACCGCGTGCCGAGCCCGAGCAGTATTCCCGTCAGCAGCGCGGCAAAGCTCAAGGGAACACCGAAGACGAAGGCGAACATTCGAAGCATTTCGTATGAGGCATGGGCCAACGCCGGGTCGTCCGTTGTCGCCCCTCGAATCGCGACTGCAAGATAACCGGCGGAATCGCCCAGCAGTCCGACCGCCACGATGATGTGTACGGTCAGGATCAACTTGACTTGAAAGGGTGAAAGCGCAAGCCGCTGTCTATCGATGTGACGTTCCGCGTTCATCTCGCCTCCCGATCGGCTCCCTGAAGAGCGCGCGCGTGGTCATATTCCGTAATGCCGCGGACAAACCGGCCAGCAGTACATGAAGGCTGTTCGCTTCGATTTCGCACGAGCTACGCTACGCTGCGCTCAGCAAGGGACAAGGAGAACAACGATGCGCATCGGCAGCGGTTTCCTGGGATTGGTACTTATTTGCCTTCTGTTTTGGGGTCCGGGTCGGGCGCAGGATTCCGACCCTTCAGAGGATCTCGGTGCGCTTGCTGCACAGATTCAGAACGAAGTGGTCGCTCTGCGCGGTCTGGAGTTCAAACGGCCTGTCGTCGCGAAGGCGCAGACAACGGATGGTCTGCGCGAGTATCTGGATCAACGCGTCGAGAAAACCTTGCCGAGCAAGGCGGAGCTTCATTACGGAAAGATCGTCAAGAAGCTCGGGCTCTATCGCGGGCCGGAGATTCAGAATGCGCCAGCCCTGATGAAATCCGTGGTCTTGAGCCAGGTGGCGGCGTACTACGATCCGCGTACGAGCGCGTTCCACGTCATGGAGTTGAATCTGCCGGAGCCCATGCGCAGCGCATTGTTCGCCCACGAGCTTTACCACGGTTTGCAGGACCAATATTTCGATCTCGAGTCCTATTACGCAGCGACCGTCGTTGGCGGGATCGCCGAAAACGACGTGCAAATCGCTCGTCAGGCGGTTGTAGAAGGGGAAGCGCAATACATCATGACGCTTTGGATGATGCAGCGAACGTTGGGACGAGTGCCGCCTCGCGAGCTGTTGGGAACGGCAGTTCGAATGCAGGCGGCGATGGACGTGAGCTCGATGATGAGCATTTTGGAAAGCCCACAAGCTTCCGAGGCGTTAGGGTCCGATTTTCAAGCAGCCATCGCCGCGAGCAGGCAGATTCCGCCGTTCATCATGGACATGCTGCTCGGTGCGTACTTGAAGGGAATGGGATTCGTGTTCGATGTGCAAGCGAAAGGATGGTCCGAGGTCGAGAAGCTCTACACGGAGTATCCGCCTGTATCGACGGAGCAGATTCTCCATTCTGAGAAATGGTTTGCGCGCGAGACGCCATTGAAGATCGATTTCAGCCGATTGGAGCAAGCGCGCGAGCTCCAAGAATGGGAGTTGCTGGCACAGAACTCGGTCGGTGAGTTCTTGTGGCGGACGATCTTCAAAGAGCACGGCATGGCGTCGGAAGCCGAAGAGCTTGCTGCCGGATGGGACGGCGATCGATATGCGGTGCTCCGGCACAAGAACGACGGACGCCTGCTCCTGCTGCTCAACACTGCATGGGATACGGAAGCCGATGCGATTCAGTTTGCCGATGGCTACTCTCGGTTATTGAAGGTGAAATACGAGAACGATCCGCAGCCGATTCGCCTCGAGCGGAAAGGCAAGCAGGTTTTCGTCGTGGAAGGCGGAGATCAGAGGTCGCTGTCGTCCCTGCTGAAGCTCGTGAAGAAAGCCAAGGCGACGCGGCTAAAAGCATAGAGCAAAGCTGCGGAAAGGCTTACTCGCTTTCTGGCATGTCTGGAGTTGTGATTGGAGGGAAGGTCACGCTCCGGACTGCGCCTCGGGCTTCAACGTGCGCGTTCCCAGCAGGAGCGCAAGTGCTCCAAGTGCCATGAGGGTCCCGTAATACACCAAGCCGAGCGCGAGCGAGCCGGTGGCTGTCGTTGCCCATCCGACGACGATCGGGCTGAAGAATCCGGCGATGCCTCCGCAGGTCGTGACGATGGCGATGCCTCCAGCGGCCGCAGTGCCGGAGAAGTAGGTTGCCGGCAAGCTCCAGAACGGACCCGTTGTACCGAACGAGCCAGCCGTAATGAGCGTGAGCATGAACAGTGCAAGCCATGCATGGTCCTGAACGAGCGGCAGGACGAACCATCCCAACGCAGCGACGAGGGCCGGCACTGCAGCATGCCAACGCCGTTCGAGCATGCGATCGGATCGGCGGGCGACCCACTGCTGCACGATGACCGCAACGATATAGGGGACTGCAGACAAGAGTCCGATGTGCAACACATTGGTGACGCCGGAGCTGCGTACGATCGTCGGCAGCCAAAGCGAGATTCCGCCGATTCCCGAGATCAAAGCGATCGACATCATCGACAATGCATACAGACGCCGGTCGCGCAATGCGGCGCTCAACTTGTGGTGCTTGACGCCGCCCCCGCGCGATGTGGCCTCTTTCGCGAGATCGTTCTCGATCCAGGCTTTCTGATCGGCTGAAAGCCAGCGCGCATCGGACGGTTTGTCGGCGAGCACCACGTAAGCGGCGATGCCGAGCACGCAGCCCGGAAGTCCCTCGACGATGAACAGCCATTGCCAACCGCGCAGTCCGGCGAGACCGTCGAAGCTGTGCATGATCAGGCCAGCCAGGGGACCGCCGATGATTCCGGACAGCGCCATGGCGGACATGAAGAGCGCGGTGAAGCGAGCGCGGCGCGAAGCTGGCGCCCATTGGCTCAGGAAGAACAGCACTCCGGGAAAGAACCCCGCTTCGGCGGCGCCGAGGAAAAAGCGCAGCACATAGAAGTGATTCGCGGTCGAAATAAACGCGAGCGAGGCGGAGCACAGGCTCCACAGCACCATGATGCGCAGGAACGTTTTGCGTGCGCCGATCTTGGCGAGCACCAGATTGCTCGGTACCTCGAAGAGACAATAGCCGAGATAAAACAAGCCCGCGCCGACACCGTACATCGTCTCGGTAAGCCGCAAGTCGGTGAGGAACTGCAGCTTCGCGAAGCCGATGTTCGAGCGGTCGATGTAGGCCGAGATGTAGCCCAACATCAAAATCGGAATCAGTCGCCACCCAACGAGTCGATACGTGGCATCGAGCTCGGCGGGCGTCGGCGGCTTGACGGGCGCGTTCATTTGTTTCAGCGGCCGACGAAGACGGGTTGGCGTTTCTCCACGACGGCGCGCACGGCTTCGCGCGCATCCTCCGTGGCCATCAGTTCCGTGCTGTATTGCTGTTCGCGTGCATAGCCTTCTTCGAGCGGCAGGTTCTCCGCCTCGCGAAGCGCCTTCTTGCCGATTCGCAGACCGAGCGGGCTCTTCGAGGCGATCGTCGTCGCCAACTTCAGAACGGTATCGCTCAATTGATCGGGTTCGACCAACTGATCCACGAGACCGATCCGATACGCTTCTTGGGCATCGATCGGTTGGCCGGTGAAGAACATCCGGCGCAGCGCGCCTTGCGGGATGAGCCTGCCCAAGTGAGCGCCGCCGCCGCAGCGGCCGACATTGATTTCCGGAAGCGCGAACGTGGCTGCGCGCGAGGCGATGCGAATGTCGCACACGGAAGCAATGACGGCGCCTGCGCCGAGCGCAGGACCGTTGACGGCGGCGATGACCGGCACCGCGCAGTTGAGGATGGCAGAGAACGTGCGGCGCACGATCGCGGCATTGGCCGGGTCATCCTCGACGCGTGCGGCGAGAAATTCCTTGAGATCCTTGCCTGCGCAGAACGCCTTCGCGCAAGCGGACTGGAGAATCACGCAATTGACGTCGCGGTTCTCGCTCAACTGCAGGAATACATCTCCCAGCTCGCCGTACAGCTTGTTCGTGAGCGCATTCACCGGCGCTCTATTGAGCGTCACGGTGGCGATCTTGTCGGCGATGCTAACTTGAATATCTTGCATGGCAGACCCCACTCGAAAATAACTAGAACTCGTACAGTTCCTGAGGGTTGTCGACGAGAATCTTTTGACGCAGCGACGCATCCGCGACCCACTCGCCGAAAAGGTCCAGGAGGTGACCGACATCCGGTGCTCGTTCGCCCATGCGAACGAACGGCCAATCGGATCCCCACACCAATCGCGACGGATTGGCCTCCACGAGCGCATCGTGAAACGGACGCAGATCTTCATAGCGCGGTGCGGCAGTCGACCGGCGGCACACAACCAACTTGATCCAAATGCGGCCATCGCGCAGCAGAGCGAGCAGCTCTTGAAATGTGCGATCTGCTGTACCGCGTTGAATGTCGAACCCGCCCATGTGTTCGAGAACGATGGGGAGGCCAAGCGGGAGCAAGTCGTCGAGCAGCTCGCAAAGTCCATCGGCAGCTGGCCACACTTGCGCATGCATGCCGCGCGCTTTCATTCGCTCGGCAAGCTGCTGCAACTCCGCAGCCGGCACGCTGCCTCGGTAGCGCTCTCCGCTCGGCAGGCGCGCTTCGGTGAAGCGCAGGCCGCAGATGCCGGCTTCGCGCATCGCGTCGAGAGCCTCGTCGGAGATGTCTCTCGTGGCGGTCCCAATGCCGCGTAAGCGCCCGTTAGAACGTCTGATGGCGTGCGCGAGCGCAGACACATCGTTGCCGTATACCGCGGGTTGCACGACGACGCCCCGCGTCATCTTCGCTCGATCGAGCATTTCGAGATGAAGCTCGACCGGAGCGAGCGGCGGCAGATAGCTCGGACTGCCCTGCAATGGGAACTCATCGAGAGGCGGAAAGACGTGCGTGTGCGCGTCGCAGGCACCCGGTGGTACATCCAGCCGAGGCGGCGTCGGCATTCTTGGCTCTTCCTGAATCGCCATGGGCTCTATGCGCGCTCGGCTTGCTTCGGCGCCGCGAGCTGAGCAGGCGGCAACGCAGTCGGTTCCTTGAGCCGCTGTCCGGAAAGGTCTTGCAGCGGCGGGATCGGTGTCGCCAGCTGAGGCAGCGGTACGTCATGCGCGTTCAAGGTCATGGCGACCATCGTGTAATAGCCGATGATCGCCGTGAGCTCGACAATGCCAACCGTTCCCAACCTGTCGCGAACCGCGCCATAGGTATCGTCGGTGGCGTTGCCGTACTGAAGCAGCTCACGCGCGAAGTTGTAAACGTATGCTTGGTCCGAATCGGCGAACGTCGGCGAACTGGCCGTGCGGATCGATTCGATCACGTCGTCGGAAATTCCGGCGTCAAGCGCCAGTCGCGAGTGCACGAGCCACTCGAGCTCGCTGTTCCAATAGCGTCCTACGGTGATGATGGCCAATTCCCGCAGGGCCAGGGGCAAACACGAGTCGAAGCGCAGGTATTCGCCGAGCGACTGCCAACGATCGGCAAGCTCCGGCGAATGCAGGACTGCACGCAACGGACCGATGACGGTTCCCCGCGGTCCGGCAACGACTTTGTCGTACACGCGGCGCTGGGCATCGGTGAGCGACTCCTCAGAGATCGGTGGAATGCGAGGCAAGCAACTTCTCCGTCAGGATTTCTTCGATGAACGTTCAGACGATTCCGCGCCGCTCCAAATCGCGTTGTGCGTCGGCGTCGATGCCGAGCTCTTCGAGCACTTCGGCGGTATGTTGTCCGAGCATCGGCGGCGGCACGTCGAACTCGAGCGGCGCCTCCGTGAACTTCAGCGGACTGACGACTTGCGGGACGGAACCTGCGGCGGGATGCGGGATCGAGCGGACGAGTCCTCGATGCACGATCTGCGGATCCTCGAATACTTGCGGCACCGAGTTGATCGGTGCGCACGGTACGCCGACCGCCGACAACTTGCGATCCCATGCGTGCATGGTGTCCGTCATGAAGCGGTCGGTGATTATTTGCGTTAGCGCTTCCCGATTGGCGACACGGTCCGCATTCCTGGCAAAGCGCGGATCGGTCGCAAGCTCCGGTCGCTCGAGCACTTCGCACAGCTTCGCAAACTGGCCGTCGTTGCCGACCGCCAGCGCGACGTATCCGTCGCTGCAACGGAATACGTCCTGCGGCTGAATGTTCGGATGACTGTTGCCGGTGCGCTTCGGCGGCTTGCCGGAGAGCAAGAAGTTCATTGCCTGGTTGGCGAGGATCGCCGCTTGCACGTCGAGCATGGCGACGTCGATGTAGTCGCCCTGGCCGGTCTGCTCGCGGCGTGCGAGTGCGGCGAGAATTCCAACGGTGGCATACATACCGGTCATGAGATCGACGATCGGTATGCCCACTTTTTGCGGTCCGCCGCCGGGTCGGTCATCGCGCTCGCCCGTGATGCTCATCAGGCCGCCCATCGCCTGGATCATGAAGTCGTAAGCGGCTTGGTGCGCGCGGGGTCCGGTCTGACCGAAGCCCGTGATCGATGCATAGATCAAACGAGGATTGACCTTGCGCAGCTCATCGGGTCCGAGATTGAACTTCTGCAGCGTGCCGACCTTGTAGTTCTCGACGAGCACATCGCACCTCGCCGCCAGAGCGCGCACGATGTCCTGACCTTCGGGCGAGTTGAGATTCAGGGTAACCGACCGCTTGCCGCGATTGACGCACAAGAAGTAGCCGGAGCTCGCGAGCGAGCGACCTTCCGAATCGCGCAGGAAGGGCGGACCCCAGGCGCGCGTATCGTCGCCGACTTCGGGGCGCTCCACTTTGATGACGTCCGCGCCGAGATCCGCAAGGATTTGGCTGCACCATGGGCCGGCCATGACGCGGCTGAGATCGAGAACGCGAATATGCGACAGCGGACCGCTGCGACGGGTTCGCTCGGGATTGCTGGTGTTTTCCGTACTCATGATCGCGCAGAGTTACTGAGCGGCGATCGTTGCACGATCGTCGACAATCGAAGTTGCTTGCACGGATTGCCGTACCTTGATGCGTTCGTACCAGTCATCGAGCGTGCGATTCCGGCGCCAATCGAAGTCGCCGAACCGGAAGTCGAGATAGGCAAGTGCGCATACGGCGGCGATGTCGCCGATGTCGAAGCGTTCGGCGGGTGCGCTTGCAAGGTCGTCGGCGATCTTGGCGAGCGCTGCATGGGTTTTCTGATCGAAGGCCTTGATCAGCTCGCTCGACGGCGCGGCGCGTTCGCGTTCGTTTCGCCAGAGGATCAGAACGTCGAGCAGCCCGCTGCCGAGCTTGTTGCGGCGTAGGGCATCCCAGCGCAGGTCTCGCTCCCGCGGAAAAAGCGGCGTGCGATTCGACGTCGAAGCCAGATCATCCAGGAATTCGCAGATCACGTCGGAGTCGTACAAGCACGAGCCGTCGTCGAGCACGAGCGTCGGGATCTTGTTCAATGGGTTGTCGCTCATCAGAACCGGGTTCGGACGCAGCATCGCTGCGACCGTACGCACGAGCTCGATGCGGTCCGTCAGGCCGCACTCGTGTGCGGTGATCATGACCTTGCGGACGAACGGCGATTTGGGAGACCAGTGAAGCTTCACGAGTTCATTCTCCTACTGCCCAAACAGTACCACAGCCTATAGGCTAGGTGAATGGACTTTTTAGGGCGGTGGGCGCCGACCGGTCTCGTTCTCGGCGCCGCCGGGTCTACTTCAGCTTGATGTCGACTCGGACGACATCGCCTCGATAGATGCCGTTCGCGACCAGGATGAGGTTTCCGTGTTGGTCGACAGCGGAGCGGTGTACGTGCGCGACATGCGCATTCAGCGGCAGGTTGAGCTGGTGTGCGGTTTCGATGTCGGCGCTGCCGATCGTAAGCGTCTGTCGCGCATCGGTAATCTTGACGCCCTCGATTCCTGCCACGAGACGGAGAGCGGTTTTCGTCGTATACGCGCTGCGCGGGATTTTCTTGGTCAAACGCTGGTCGATGTACACATCGGCGAGGAGAAACGGCACGCCTTGTCGGGAATGGCGGCGGCGCAAGTGACGATAGGCGGGTGCTAGCTTGCCGATCGAGTGCGGTATCAGAGGAGGTGCTTCGACGACCTCGGAATGCAGCACTTCGATCGTGGCGCCGTCGCGTGAGCTGAGCAGGCCGTTCCAGTCGGTTTCCACCTCGCACCACAACTGTTCTTGCGGGCGTCGCATCACGAACGTGCCCTTCGCGCGCCGGCGGGAAATCAGCCCTTCGTTTTCGAGCAGTCCAAGTGCTTGTCGGATGGTGGCGCGGGCAACGCCGCATTCCGCCGCCAGCGTGTCGACGGTCGGAATCTGTTCGCCGACTTTCCATTGGCCGGACTCGATGCGCCGGCGAAACAGAGTCGCAAGCTGGATGTAACGGGAGACGGCGCTACGGCTGAGATCGGCGACCGGCGTCGGCTCCATGGCGCTGCTCTTGTTCATTGAATCCTCAGTCGCTGCTTTAAGGTTCTTGCTCAATATCAGTCGCTTTAAGGTTCTTGCCTAATAGTAATGAGTCTGCCGATAGGCTGATCTTCGAGTCTGCTGATAGGCTGGTTTTATAGCACGTCCAGTCGATCCCTTCGATGCACGAAGCTTCCGCTTCGAGCGCCGCGATCCCTTGCCAACCCCTTGCAGGGTTGACGCACCGACGCCTCGACGCATAAAGTCGGCTTAAGGCAAAGGGTCAGACAATTGATCTTTTCAGGGTAAATGACCAGCCTATTTGGTCGAATGGTTCGAGAGGGGGTCCAAGTGCTCGATCGTCGTTTTGCGCGCGGCACGCGCAAGTCAATTGGTATTTACGCAGCAGTCCATCTCGCGCTCGTTTACGGTCAGGGTGCGTACGCACAGAGCGCAACGAGCGGTTCGGAAGGCGTTCTCAGCGAAGTCGTCGTGACCTCGACACGTGTGGTTGCCGACGGCTTCAGTGCACCCACGCCGACGAGCGCATTGTCCGCCGAACAGCTCGAAAAAGTGGCGCCCTTGAACATGGTCGAGGCGCTCGGCCAGATCCCGAGCTTTCGCACGACGATGCAGCCGTCGTCCTCGGCGCTCTACGCGAACTTGCGAAACATCGGCCCGCAGCGAACCCTCGTGCTGGTCGACGGAAGAAGGCATGTGCCGACGTTCTCCGACGGTACGGTCGATTTGAACCTGATTCCGACGGCGCTGATCCGGCGGACGGAAATCGTCACGGGCGGTGCGTCGGCTTCCTGGGGTTCGGATGCCGTGGCGGGTGTCGTCAACTTGATCTTGAAAGACGACCTCGAGGGCATCACCGGTAACGTGCAGTACGGTATCTCGGAGGAAGGCGACGCCGAGAACTACGGCGCGTCGATGGCCTTCGGTACCAGCTTTGCCGATGCGCGGGGTCACCTCCTGGTCGGTGTCGAGTACGGCAAGCACGATGGCGTTCGCACGCTGCAACCGCCGTATTTGTCGCGCCGCTGGGCTGGCGTCAATTCGTTGGGCAACTCGCAGTTTGCGACGAACGGTTTGCCGGGTCTGATCTATGCCAATGATGTGCGCCGCGCCGACGTCTCCGACGGCGGTTTGATCACGTCCGGTCCGTTGCGCGGCATCGAGTTCCTGCCGGGCGGCCAGATCGGGCAGTTCGGCTACGGCCAAGTGTTCGGCAACAACATGATCGGCGGGACGAGCAATTTCGGCGACACGCCCATTCCCGGCGGCGATCTCATGTACCCGTACGAGCGCTACACCGTGATGTCGCGTCTCGGCTTCGATGTGACGGACAACTTGCGCGTTTTCGCGGAAGGAACGTACGCGAGCTCCATCGCCGAGGGGTTGACGAATCCGGCCCGCAACAACGGCTCCGTCACGCCGGTGAACAGTTGCGCTCAGACGACCGTCGCCTCGGCGCTCGGCTCGATCAACGTGAACATCGACAACGCCTTCCTGCCGCAGGCTGTGCGCGATCGGATGATCGAAGAAGGGATCAACTGTTTTGCGATGGGCCGCACTTTCCGTGATCCGGGTATGGGTCAATTCCGCACAAAGGACGGTTCGCCGGAGATCTATCGTGCTGTGCTCGGCGCGGAGGGCAACCTGCCTGGCGATTGGCGCTGGGACACTTACGTTCAGTACGGCAAGAACCGCTTCGAGCAGTTCCGTATCGGCAATCTGCACATGCCACGATTCCGGCGCGCGATCGATGCCGTTTTCGGGCCGACCGGTCAGATCGAATGCCGCGTGAACATCGATGCCGATCCTACCAACGACGATCCGTCGTGCGTGCCCTTCAACTTGTTCGGTTCCGGCTCACCATCGGCGGAGGCCATTGCTTATGTGACAGGAACCGGATGGCTGAAGATGGATACGACGCAATCCGTGGCGGCGTTCAACCTGAAAGGCGACCTGTTCCAGACCTGGGCCGGTCCGGTCGCAGCGGCGACGGGTTTCGAATATAGAAAAGAAGAGATCGACGCATTCGTCGATGAAGACTCGCTCTTGAACAATTGGCAAACGGCGAATCGCAAGCCCATTGTCGGCGACTACGACGTCAAGGAAGTTTACGCGGAAGTGGTCGTGCCGCTTTTGGCCGCCAAGCCGCTCGCAGAAAGTCTCGATCTGAGCCTCGCGGCGCGCTACACCGATTACAGCTCTTCGGGTGGCGTGACGACGTGGAAGGCGGGTTTGAGCTGGGAGCTGAACGATCAGCTGAGATTGCGTGCAACGAAGTCGCGCGACATCCGCGCCGGCAATCTCGGGGAGCTGTTCACGCCGACCGCTGTCGCGATTCAAAACATTCGTCATCCGATTACGGCGGCATCTCTGCCTGCGCCCATCACCACGACCGGCAACCCGGAGCTTGCGCCTGAGGAAGCCGACACGTTTACCGCAGGATTCGTCTATTCCCCGAATTGGCTGGAAGGTTTGAACATTTCGGTGGACTACTACTCCATCGATGTCGAGGGGCAGATCGGTACGCTCACTCAGCAGCAGATCGTGGATCGATGCTTCCTGGACAATATCCAGAGCTACTGCGAAAAAGTGACCACGGACTCGAACAACGTCATCACGGGTGTGCTGCGACAGTTCGAGAATCTCGACAAGTTCAAGACGAGCGGCGTCGACATCGAGTTGTCGTACCACCATCCGTTCAGCTCCACCTTCATGCGTGCGAACGGCGAGCTGCAGTTCCGGCTCATGGCGAGCTACGTCGATGAGCTCGCGACCACGGCCGTAGCCACGGCGACGACCGTCGACGATGCCGGCGAGTATCAGAACCCGCATTGGACGCTGTTCGGAACCTTCGGTTACGAGGGTGAGCGTTGGTCGGCCATGCTCGAAGAACGTTGGTACGGCGGCGGCAAGGTCGACAACACGCTGATCGAAGGCGCGATTGCTGCGAACGGCGTCAATCGCAATCACGTTGCGTCCATGCTCTATACGAACCTGACCGTTCAGTACGATCTCTCGCCCGATTTGGGTTGGGATGCGCGCGTGTACTTCCGCGTCAATAATGCGACGAACGAGAAGCCGCCGTTCGCGGAGACCGGAACGGCCACGTTCTCGATGTTCGACGTCATTGGCCGCAATTACCGGCTCGGTATCCGATTCAACTTCAATTAACAGTTCTGGGAAGAGTCACGCCGATGAGTTCAGCTAAGACCCGGAAGATCTCTCGCTCCATATTGGTGGCTGGAGGTGCGGCCATTCTGGTGGGCGCGATCGCTGCGGCCGTGAATCCGCTTCACGCGTCGAATCGAAGCGACAGTAGTGTTTCAGGCCACGTGCCGGCGCAGGGGCGCCAGGCGCAATCGGTGCCGACGCGTGCCGGAAACACCGACGACTACGAGACGACTGATCAGTGGTTCACCCCAGGAAGCGGGCAGGTGCTTCCGCAATTCTCGCAGTACGCGAATCCGGCCGGAAAAGTCGAAATCCTGAATGCAAACGGACCGCTGCCGACGGAAGGACATCCGTTCTTCACGCCGCTCGGCTCGAACGGCCGCGCCTGCGTAACGTGTCATCAACCGTCGGACAGCATGAGCATTTCCGCTGCGACGGCGCGGGCCCGCTGGGAGGCGACGCAAGGCAAGGATCCGTTGTTCGCCGCGGTGGACGGATCGAACTGTCCGAGCCTGCCGCAGGACGATCCGAAATCGCATTCCCTCCTGCTTGATCACGGTTTGTTCCGCATCTTCCTGCCGTGGCCGCCGAAGAGACCGGATGGAACCCGCATCGAACCGGAGTTCACGTTGGAAGTCGTGGAAGATCCGACCGGGTGCAATACGGATCCGAAGTACGGCCTGAAGTCGGATAACCCGATGGTTTCCGTGTATCGCCGTCCGAAAGTCGTCGGGAACATGAAGTACATCGAGCCGCACTACGCGCAGTACTTCAATCTGAAGACGGGCGAGCCGCTCGCGAAGGATCCGGAGACCGGCAACCGCGTCAGCATGAACTTGATGGCGGATGCGCGGAACCTGACGCTCAAGTCGCAAGCATTCGAAGCGGCCACGACGCATCTTCAGCGAAAAGGCGGCCTGACCGAGGATGAGCTGAGCAAGATCGTGGCCTTCGAGCGTCAGATTTACGTGGCGCAGGGCGAGCACTCGGTCGCCGGTCCGCTCGTGGTTCCGGGCGGTCCGAACGGTTTGGGCGCGCTGGCGATGCTGAACGGGCAGTACGGGCTCGGCAACATCGTTTCGAATCCGGTATTCGGATTCTTCGATATGTGGCGCGCAGAACCGAACACCACTTCACCGCGCGACGAAGCGGCTGAAATGCGGGCGTCGATCGCTCGCGGTGCCGACGTCTTCTTCTTCAGACCTTTCTGGATCAGCGATACGACCGGACTGAACAACATCGGTCTCGGCAATCCGCTGAAGCGCAGCTGTGCGACTTGCCACAACGCTTCGATGACCGGTCACGACGTTGCTCCGGGCTGGATCGATGTGGGCACGCAGAACCTGCCGACGGTCCAGCGGCTGTCGCATCTACCGCTCTTCAAGCTCACGTGCAGGGACGATGTCGAGCCTCATCCGTATCTCGGACGTGTGATCTACACCCACGATCCGGGCCGTGCTCTGATTACCGGCAGATGCATCGAAATCGGTGCAATCAACTTGCAACAGATGCGTGGACTGGCAGGACGCGCACCGTACTTCTCCAACGGCCTTGCACGGGATTTGCGTGAGCTCGTCGACTTCTACGATCGCCGATTCAATATCGGCTACACGGAGCAGGAGAAGCAGGATCTCGTCAACTTCTTGAGCGTATTGTGAGCGCGGCCATGAAGAATCATCGAATGATCTCCATCCGAGGATCCCTTGGGGTCATTGCAAGCGTCCTGCTCGCGCTGTTCGCCGCGCTGCCGGCGCATGCATCCGACAAGTCTGCAAAGACGATCGCGCCCGGCAAGCGACTGAGCTTCGTGTCGTGTCCGATCGTGCGCGACACCGAGATGGTGCCCTGCTGGCTCGCGGAGTACGAAGGCGAGCTGTACTACCTCGGTATCCAGCTCGATCTGCAGTCGGAGTTCTTTCCGCCGCAGCTGAAGCATGAGGCGCTCGTCGAAGGTGTCGTGAGCGACAAGCCTCGTATCTGCGGCGGCATCGTGCTCGAGCCGGTCAAAGTGTCGTCGCTGCCGGAAATCAATCTGTCGTGCAACACGATCCTGCCCGCGGAGGGCTACAAGATCGAGAACGCGCGACGCGGCACCGGTCCGGACCCGGATACGCTTTCGGCGCGCAATCAGGCGAGAGCGCGGCAGGTCGAGCAGTACAAGCCTCCGTACACGCAGCGCACCTATACCGTGTACTTCGATTTCGATAGCACGTACATGCCGAGCCGTTCGACGCGTGTCGTCACGGAAGTCATGCGTTACGCGACGGCGATCGATGCGAAGCACATCCAGATCACGGGGTATCGCGGATCGGCGCTGCTCACGAACGGTAAGAAGATGGTGGAAAAGGCTTCGCTTCCGGAGATCCGGGTGAAGAATATCGAATCGGCGCTGGTCGATCTGGGCGTGAAGCCGTCGATCATTTCGACGAAGTGGTCGGACAAACCGGAGAAGCCGGACGGCATCGATGACTTCGAGACTCGTCGCGTCGTGATCGTAGTGACACCGTAGACGTCGCGCCGTACGAACGGCGTAGCAATGGCGGTTCGTTGCAGGCTCGAGCGGCAGCAACGAACCGTTTTTTTTTTTTTTTTTTTTTTTTTTTTTTTTTTTTTTTTTTTTGGGGGGGGCGTGCAACTAGATGACGGGCTATAGCCGAAGATTCTCGGCCACCTCGTATCCCTTCTTCGTCACTTCGAAGACTTCGCCTTCCCGGTCCCTCTGGACGACGAGGCCG
>Ga0207874_1000875_pt1 | contig 39217 bp, 29 predicted proteins | sample HigsolmetaAR201D_FD_184833 | JGI IMG/M metagenome (GOLD analysis project Ga0207874, IMG submission 184833) | Ionic liquid and high solid enriched microbial communities from the Joint BioEnergy Institute, USA - AR20-1-D (SPAdes) (version 2) ...
CGCACCTTTGCGAGCTCCGCTTCAAGCTCCGTCCGCTGCTGTTCGCTCCGCGCTACTTCGTTCCTCGCCAGCTCCAGCGCGGTCGAGCGCTGCTCCAACTCGTTCCGCACCTTTGCGAGCTCCGCTGCCACCTCCGCTCGCTGCTGCTCGCTCCGTGCCGCGTTGTTCCTGGCCAGTTCTAGTGCCGCCGATCGCTGCTCGAGCTCGCTCCGCACTCTGGCGAGCTCCACTTCAACCGCCGCCCGCAACCGCTCACTCCACGCGGCGTCGTTCTTCGCCACTTCCAGTGCGGTGCCAAGCTCCTGCAGCTTCGTAGCGCTGCCGGCAAGCTGCCTATCCAGGTCCTCAGACTTCTGTACCGCCTGAAACAAGCGGGAGCGATCGGACCCCCACTGAGCCAAAGCGGCCTTCTGCTCAGCCGCAACCGCACGCCACAGCAGCCTCGTGAGCTCGCGCTCATCGTCGGGCGTAAGGGAGACCGAACGACCCGCTGCGTCGCGCAACCAGCTCGTTGTCTGACTTCGAAGGCTCCTGATTCTCTTGAGGACTCCTCCACGAATCTCGGCGCTGCGTTGTAACGCCTCCCATGCGCGCTCGACGCTGCGATCAATCGACCAGGCGGTGAGATCGACGCATAGGTCACGAGCATTCAGCAACTCGAAGAGACCTGGCATCTTCGGACCGTGCTGCCGAAAATGAACACCGACAGCTGGTATTCCTTGGGACCACGCCAGTACGCACGCGTGAAAACGCGACGCAATTACGCATCGCATCGATGCGAGATGATCGCGGTACTCCTCGACGGACTTCGGACGTACGATGCGGCACCGATCGCGAAGCTCCGGTGCCTCGAGGCTCGACAGGATCGCCTCGGCCAGCGCGTTGTCCGCTAATGACTGAACGAACAGCGCTATGCGGTCGTCCGTGCGACTGGCAATTCTGGAAACGAGTTGATGGGCGAATTGCCATGCGGCACTTTCGCGATATCCCGACTTCTTGAGCGCGTGACTGGCTTTCGCGCTTGCCGCTTTTCCGACCCTCAGCCCGAAGCTTTCGAGCCTCATGACAATCCCTAACTCGCCCCTGGCTTCACTGACCGCGCTCCGCCCGATGTCCGGTACCCCAAGGAAAGCCGGGTCGAGAACGGCGGGAGCTTCCGGACTGAGATTTGCAAAACTGTTCACCGTTCGCTGAGAGACCGAATCGCGGGCGGCAACGGATCCGGTAACGGCGAGTAGTTTGCGCAACAGGTCCGACACCGGTCCTGGATCGAAGGGACCAAAGGTCTGCGGCAGCATCACAACGCGCTTTCCATTCAGAAGTGCCGCATAGAGTGGGAGAACTCTCCAAAGAGTTTCGCGCGAGTTCTGCGTCGTCACCTGACTGAACAGATGTTCGCCCGAGTTGAAGACAATCAGATCGGCATCATCGATCTCCGCTTGCTTCAGCAGTGCGGACGGCTCGAGCGCGTACGTCGCAAGAGCGTCGAGTTCGGCGACCTCCATGCCCGCCGGGTTGTGGTCGCCAGCAAGCCGGAAAGGCTGAAGAACCGAAAACGAAATCCTTGGGGCACGGAAGAAGCTGTGTCGTGCAGATTCGAGATACGCTGGACTCGGGTTGAGAAACACCACCTGCAGTTCGGCATTCGGCCACTGCTGGCAGATCCAACACGCGGCGCCCTCGTTGATTGCGAGATCGCCTAGATTGGAGGCTACGTGACCGTATGCCAGTGCAACCTTCATCGAAGTCTCCATTGAAGAGCGGACGACGCAGCGCTCCGCACAACGTGCATCACGTACGCGGCGGCGCAGGCCTTTCCTGCAGCAGTCCATGTTCGATTCTCAAGAACCCATGCGCGCGCACGGACGCCCAACTGCCACCGCATCTCTCGGTGATTGGCGAGTTTGTCGAGCAGGGCAGCCAGCGATTCCGCGCTGGCGGGCTCACAGAGTAGCCCCGTTGTTCCGTCCGCTATGATTTCTCCCAGGGCCTTGACATCAGAGGCGATCACGGGCTTCCCGTACGCCATCGCCTCCAACGGCTTGAGTGGTGATACGAGCTCGCAGACCTGCCACGGCTTGCGCGGAAACGGGCAGATGTCGATCAGCGAGTAGTAGCGTTCGACATCCCGATGTGGCACCCGGCCCGTGAAGACCGTTCGGTCAGCAAGTCCAGTTGCCTCTACAGTCTTGCGAAGCTCTGGCAGCGTCGGTCCATCGCCGACCAGCAGCAGCCGGAACCGCCCGCCCTGACCTGCGAGCATCGCGGCTGCGGCGACAAGGTCATCCAGCCCCTCGTAATCGACGAACGAGCCCACGTACCCGATGACGGGCTCATCCGCCGGCAGTCCGAGCTGCGCGGCCAATGCTTCATCACGCGGGCGCGGCGCAAAGCGCTCGGTATCCACCGCGTTCGGTACGATGCTGATCCGCTCTTCGGGAATGCCGCGGCTCACGAGCTCCCTGCGCATGCCCTCGGTCAGGGTGATCACGTGATCCGAGTGCCGGGCTACCAGTGTCTCGAACAGCCGGATATGCCTGTAGGTAGGCGTCTGGGCGAACTCAGGATCGCTCGAAGAGCGTGTCACTTCCCAGAAACCGCGAACCTCATAGATGAACGGAATGCCGCACTGGTGCGCCGCCACGAGCGCAGGCAGTCCGGTCACGTGGTTGGACGCAGCGTGAACGATCGCCGGGCGCGTCGATTCGAATACGCGCCGGTAGCAGTCCACGGCAGCCTGGATATACCCGAGTTCGTCCGCATCACGCCGGGTGGAGTCGAACAGCCGGCGGTACTTGATGCCATCGATCACGTCCTCCTCGGGGAGCGGCCTGCCCCTGAGCTCCGGAAACTGGTCGTACGGAAAGCCGAGGCGGGTGTACGGCAGGATCTCCCAGCCCGCCTCACGTATTCCGCGGGCGAGTCCGTGCGAGCGCGTGGCGTAGCCGACAGAGCTGTAAGGCAGACTGTAAGCCAGCAGGTTCACCACGCGGCGCTCGACGGCCGGCGTCGTACGCCGAGCCGGCGGACGCTTCACCCACTCGATCATTCGTGCGCGCCCGCGGACCTTCTCGATGAGCCGCCTGTCCGCAGGTCCCGGAGTGCCAAGGGCCGACTCGAACTCTTCGAGCAGACTCGCCGCGCGCGGAACGTCGGCAGCGTCATAAATCAGCCGGATCGCGGCTCGCAGCGTGGTCGCGCTGCGAGATATCCGCACTGCCTCGTCTGCGTTGCGGACGGCGCCGACGGTATCGTTGGCGGCCAGGCACTCCCGCGCAGCGGCGATCAGGTCGCGTGCCGCGGTGTCCGCACCCAGGACGCCTGTTCGGTCGAGTTCAGGCAGCATAGGTCCGACGCACCTTCTCGTACACGGCGGCGATCCGTTGCCTGTATGCGGCCTCACTGAACGCTGCGGCCCGCATCGAGCCACGCTCGCTCAGCTCATCGCACAGTGAATCGTCCCTCTCGAGTGTCCAGATGCCCTCCGCGATCTCCCGGGTGTCGTACGGATTCACCATGAGAGCCGCATTTCCGGCGACTTCAGGTACCGCGCTCGTCCTGGACGTCAGTACGGGCGTCCCGAGAAGCATCGACTCGAGAATGGGCAGGCCGAATCCCTCGTAGAGCGAAGGAAACAGAACGGCGCGTGCACCCCGGATCAGACTCACGAGCATCGAGTACGGCACGTACTCGAGCTGGATGATCGTTCCTCTGCCGGGACGTGTTCCCCGCGTGGAGCCGGCCTTCAGGAATCGCAGCTCCTGCTCGGACTTCCATGCCTGCGCGCCGACGATCACGAGCGGCGATTCGACGCCGCTCGCAAGATACGCCTCGATCATCCGGCCGATGTTCTTCTTGGGCTCGATCGAGCCGAAGAACAGGAAGTACCTCTTGAACTCAAGCCCGAAGGTGTTCTCGATCTCGCGCTGCACCTGCGCCTCGGGCTTAAGCCGGTCCTTCTCCGGGATCGAGACGGCCTGGTAGGTGTTCGTGACCTTCTCGGGCGTCACACCGAGCAGATCGACGATGTCGCGCTTCGAATGCTCCGACACCGTGACGATGTGATCTGCATTGCGGCAGATCCACTTCACCAGCCGCAGGTAGCGATCCTTCCTGTCGAGCGTGGTATAGGGCAGTCGCAGCGGGACAAGGTCGTGCAGCGTGTAGATGTTCGGTACGCCGGGCACTTTCACCGGCAGCGGATACGTCCAGTGCACGAGATCGGGCTTGCGCGGCATGCGCACGCGGTTGATGAGCCCGAGCGCATGGAAGTGGTGCGAGGCCTTCTCGTAGAGACGGGTCGCGTTCCAGATGCTGTCGTAGTAAGGCAGTCGCGACTTGAACCCCTCCGAGATCACCGCCCCGGTGATCGGCACCTCGAACGCATCGTTCCGGTTCGACGCGAGGCAGGCACACACGGCGCGCAGCGCCCGTTTCGCAAATCCGACTCGCTCCGGCGGCGCATCGAAGAAGGAGACTTCCTGCAGCAGCGGCGGGTGCTTCGCCGAGAACGCGCCGCCGTAGAGCACGCCGACTTCGCAGCCGATGTCGCGCAGGCAGTAGCTGAGGTTGCGCGCATACGTGGCGACACCCGTGCCCTTCTCGAGGCTCAGGTTGAAGCCGTCGATCACGACAAAGGGGCGATCGCCGCTGCGGCCGCGGATCTGCGCAGTCCCCTCGGGCGTCTCGGTCGACAGGTCGTCCTGCCGCTCGAGCGTCACACGTTGAATGGGATCGGCGGTACTCATGGCTCTAGAACCTATCTCAAAACCGCTTTAGAGGATGACGATGGAAGCGAGCTGTACGAAGCCAAGGAAGTTGGCAGCGTAGAACTCCCACCGCACAAGCAGACGACGATGCCACTGCAACCACGCAAAAAACCGCTCAACGAGCCAACGCCGCTGATAACGTCGCAGCCGGCGGCCGTCTTGCGTCTTGTTCCGCTCGAGCCGATTGTTTCGATGCGGCGCGATCATCTCAATCCCTTCGGCTCGAAGCTCCTCATCCAGCTTGTCACTGTCGTACGCGCGGTCGCCGATCAGCTTCTCGGGCTTCGCCTCGATCATGTAGAACTCAAAGCTCAGCTGCACCAGCGTCACTTCATGGTGATTCGCAGCATGAGTGCTGACCGCCAGCGGCAGCCCGTTGCGGTCCACAATTCCCATGATTTTCACGCCCTTGCCGCGCTTCGTCAGACCAATCCCTTCCCCGCCACCCTTGGCCGAAGCGAACATCGCGTCGATGAAAGACTCCCGTTCATCGATCTCACCTTGCTCACGCAGCGTGTTCGCAAGATCGGTCAGAACGTTGCGCAGTACCTCTTCTCGGCACCACTGCTGAAAGCGGCGATGCACCGTTTTGTAGTTGGGATAGTACTGCGGCAGCATGTGCCACTGCGCGCCGGTGTTCAGAATCCACAGCACCGCTTCGAGCACCTTGCGCGTGGGTACCGGCTTGCGGCCTGGGCGACTTTCGGGGATGTGTTCCTCCGGAAAATGCTTCCGGATGCGTTCCCACTGCTCGTCGCTCAACCGAATCATCAGGCCGAATCATACAGCCCCATGAACCGTTCCGGAATTTTGAGATAAGTTCTAGAACCGCAGGGCCTCGAGGTGCTGATGTGTGCTCAGCCGCTCGCGCAGCGGATCGAACGCGAGCGGCAGCGGGAAGGCCTCGACCAACGGCGTCGGATCGTATTCGAACGGCTCCCACAGCTCGTCGATCGCGCGGATGACCGCGTCCCAGTCGGTACGCTCCTCGCGCCGCTGGCTGTACATGTGGAAGTACGGCCGCGCGCCGCCCTTGTAGAATTCCCACACCCGCGGATCGGTGCTGCAGTCCTCGTCGAGCCTGATGCGCACCGGCCCGTTCTTCGCGCCGATCAGATAGCGGAAGTTGAGCACCGGAATGCCGTATGCCTCGGCGATGACCACGCCGTGGAAACTCTGCGAGGCGATCCGCTTGCACGAGCGCAGCAGACGGATCTTGGCGAGCAGCCCCTCCCACGTCGGCTCGTGCCAGGTGTTCAAGACGATGACGCTCCCCGCATCGGCCTCTTCCACCACGTAGCGCAGCGAGTCGGGGCGCGGCGGGGCATCGGGATGGTGATGAGCGACGTCCTGGATGTGCGGAATGACGCCGAGCTCGTATTTCTTCTCGACCGGCTCGTCGACGATCGACGGCAGCAGCCATACCGGATCGCCGAAGACATCCGGCACGCTGATGCCGAAATCGCGGTAGTGCTGCGCGCTGATGGGGCCACGGATGGCTCGCACGTCGTAGCGGGTCTGCGGCACGTTCTGTGCGAGCACGCCACCGCGAATCGACACACCTGCACCCCACACGACGGCGGTACCGCGCCGGATTGCATGCCCGATGCTCCCGACGGCGACGAGCTTCGTCACCGGCTCGTCGAAGCTCACGTGCCGGATCGGTCTTCCCGAGAGCCCAGCGACGATCACGGCGCTGAGCGAATCGCCGAGATTGGCGTAGCCGGATGTATCGACCGTCGAAGCCGCCCAGCACAGTCCGGCGCACTCTTCGTCCGTGAGCCTTGCGGACCGCACGAGCGGTGCGGCCCGTGCAGCGACATGCACGGCAGGCGCACGCGACTCCGGAGCGCCGGTGTCCGCACTGCGGAGAAGCGGTCGCCAGCTACTGCGCGTCAGCGCGTGCAGTACGCGCCGATGGACGTCCGCGAGTCGCCCATGGGCCAGCACACGGTCGACCGGAACTTGCTCGAGCCTGCCCTCGAATGCATTCGCAAGCCGTGCGATGGCCTGCTCCACCGGTTCATCGTCGACGAGCAGCGAGCCGGACGCACCGAGCTCGCGCAGCAGCCGTGCCTTCTTGCCCTCCGAAACGTCAAGCGCAAGCACCGGTGCACCCGCCAGAGCGGCAAAGACGAGGCCATGGAAACGCGTGGTAATGAGGCCGCGGCACGACGCGAACAGGAACACCAGCGCGTCGAAGTCCAGGCCGCGCAGGTCGACGATCGACGCAGATGCTCCGGCCCGGCGCAGCGCGTCGCGCGTTCGCGCGGCATGCTCGACGTCGTCGTTCGACATGACGAGCACGTCGAGCTCGCTCTCTTGCACACAGGCAGCGAGCGGACCCGTACCGTCGCCCAGACCCTCGCGCACCGCACGGTAACGATAGAGCTCGCCGGCGAGCGCGATGCGTCTCAGCTGTGCGGCCGTCGGCCGGACCGCCGCACGAGCGCGCTCCGCCCAGGCAAAGAGCAGATCGCAGCCGGTTCTCGGATTTCGGGCACCCAGCCGCTCGAGCAGCGCCGACGAATCGGCGTCACGCGTCGTGACGTAGCGGAACTGGGAGAGCGCGTTGCGCGCGAACGTCGCGGTCAGCTCATCGCGCGCGAGGCCACCTGCGTGATCCTGATCGCCCACGCCGACGAGCGCCACGGGAACCCGGAAGTGCCGGCAGATCGGGCCGAACTTGAGGTAGTTGGCGAGATTCTGTGTCTCGTTCGCGCCGTCGCGGCTCGCGTAGATGAGACCGCCGCCGCCGACCACGACTGCGTCATACGACGCGACGCGCAGCGGATCGATGTCGGGACCCGAAAGAAATACGTTCGCGCCCGTCTCGGCCAGCATTTCGGCCACGACCTGCGCGAGGAGATCGTCTCCGACGTTGCCCATGCCGGAGGCGCCGACGACCAGCACGCGCCTGCCGCGCGCTGCCGGTGCCGTATCACCCTCGCGACGGAAGGCCAGTCGCTCGTTTGCCGCGCGAGAAGGCACACCGCTCCGGTAGCGCGCCACGCGCTCGCGCCAGGCCACGAGATGACGCTCGCTCTCGGCGTCCGCCCGGCGCGACCAGCGGAAGTTGCCGCCGAGCACGAAGACTTCGTTCGACCACACGTACGAGGACGTGCGCGCGTGCAGCCACGGCGCGAGGCGGTCCACGTCGTCCTTCGAGCAGCACCACGCGAGTCGCGCGAGCCCCTTGAGTCCCCAGGAGTACTCGAGCGGCGCGAAGCGCGGATGATGCGGCAGGAACTCCGCCGGCACGAGGACGTGCTCGGCCTCCTCCGTCGCTCTGAGAGCGGCTTCGAGCGCGGCCTGCCAGTACGTGTCGGCGAAGACGGTCATGGTCGTCACAGATCCAGCGCCACCTTCGCCGCAATGGCGATCTGATAGAGGATCTGCGTAATGCCGCGCGCGACTTCGACGTTGCGCGTGCCCACCTTCGGCAGCACAAGGATCTCGTCGCCAGGCTCGGGCCGGGCGTTGACGTTGTGCTCGACGGTACCGTCCTGCCGCAGCAGCAGAATTCGCGAGTAGGCGCTGCGCTGGGTCGGGCCGCCGGCGAGCCGCACGTAGTCCCTCACCCTCGACCACCGGTCGTAGACGATTGCATTCGGCAGGGTCACTTCGCCGTGCACCATCACCACGGAGGTCCGCTCGGGGATGTAGAGCACGTCGCCGTCCTCGAGCAGCATGTCGAGCGCGCCACTGCGGTCGCCGAGCACGACCTGCCCGCGCGGCTCCACGGCGCGTGCACGCTCGATGAAGCGCGTGACGAGCGCCGCCTCCTGGCTCCGCAGGGAAGACTCCTCGCTGGTGGCCGAGCGCGCCGTGAATGCGGCCGTTTCGAGCACGCGCAGCGAAACTTCGAGCATCTCCTTCTGACGCTGCGCGACGGACACGCGGTACAGCTGGAGCGCCTCCATGCGCGCCTGCGGCTTCGGCGTGATGAGCGCGAGCGCATCGCGCAGCCGCGCGCCGAAGGGCAAGGTGAGCACGCGCGAGCTTTCGATCGCGCCGTCGACGCGCACGAGGATGGTTTCGACCGAGCGGTCGGTGACGACAGCGAGCTCGTCGCCCGCCGAGAGCATCACGCCCTCGAGCCGCTCAATGGGGTGGTACTCACCGGTCTGCCGCAGCCCCACCTTGCGCACGATGCTGACGTGAGTCGCTCCCGGCTTCGGCCGCGCGAGCCTCAGCAGCTCGGTTGCGGCAATCTGATCCCCCATGAACTCGAAGCCGTAGGGGTTGAAGACGTCGCCCTTTACGTGCACGGCGTTGTGGCGACCGGCGACCACGAGGGTATCGCCGTCATGGAGCTGCACGGGCTCCAGCCGACCCTCGAGGAGGAAGTCGTAGAGATTGAACCGGGCCCGTTCCTGACCGCCTCGCAGGAGGCGTACGTCGATGTAGCTGCCCCGCTCCGGATCGATGCCGCCCGCGCGGGCGAGGAAGCCGAGAATCGAATCGGCCGCGACGCCCGGGAACTGACCCGGTGCACGCACGAATCCGGTCACGAACACGCGCACCGGCTGGGAGGCTTCGAGTGAGGCGTAGACGTCCACGTTGTTGCGATACACGCGGCGGACGGCGGCGCGCACGACCTCGTTGAGCTCGCTGTTCCGCACACCCGCAAGGCGCACGGGTCCCACGTTCGGCAGGAACACGTTGCCCTGCGGGTCGACGACCTGCATCGCCTCGTACGTGAACGCACCCCACATCCGCAGCGCCACGCGATCGCCGATCGCGAGGACGTAGTCGGGGTTCAGGCCCGGGCCGTAGTCCTGCACGACGCCCGGCCTGAAGAGCTGCTCGCCGAACATCTCCATCTCGCGGGCGGCATTCTCGGCGCCGAGCAGCGTTGCGGCATCGGTCGGGGTGTCCTGCGGCGGAATGGGTGGCGTCGCGATCGGCTGGTCTATGCCGCTGCCGGCGGTTGTGCTTCCGTTGCCGCCCGGAAACTGACGGGTGATCTCCCGTACCGTGTCCGTCGTGCCGCGTGCGCTCGCACGCGCACGGTTCTCGTCGGTCTGCTGGGCAAGACACAGCGACGTCACGAACGCGAGCAGCGCGCCCGCCAGAACACGGCGCAGTCGCGATTGCGTGTGCTGCGGAGCCTGCATCATTCCTGGTGATCCTCGATGGTGGCGACGATGAGCCGCGCGATGCCGTAGAGCAGCGTCAGGCCCATCAGCAATGCGATCAGTGTGTAGAGCCGGCGCGGGTACTCGGCCGATTCCGGCCGCGCCGGGGATTCGACGAGCACGAGACTCTTGAGCTTGCGGGTGGATTCGACGCGCGCCGTCTCGAGTCCCGTGAGAGCGAGCTTGTACGCGTCCTGCGCGAACTGGAGCTGCGCGAGCAGCTCCTGGTAGTCGCCGGCGAGCACGTTGAGGCTCGCCGCTTCGCTCGAGGTGACGCGACGGTTCTCCGCTTCGAGCTGCGCGCGGGTACCCGCGATCTGCGCCCGCAGCGCCTGCACCTGGTGCGCGTCCTCGTTGAGGTACTCGAGGAGTCCCCTGAGCTCGGCCTCCTGGCGCGCGAGAGTTGCCTGCAGCTCCGCGGTGAGCCCCGAATTGGCGACGGCCTGTGCGACCGGATCGAGTATGCCGTGCTTCTTCTGGAAGGCCTGCACGTTCGCGCGGGCCTCGTCCACCGCACGGCGCGCCTTCGCGAGCTCCTCTTCCGCGAAAGCCATCTGCTCGCGCGCCAGGCGATGCGAGCTCTCGTTGATGAAGCGCTCGCTGAGCGCGATCACCTCGCGGTTCAGGCTCTCCGCGAACTCCGGCGTGAAGCCCTGCGTGCGCACTTCGATGAGACCGGACTCCTCGTCGACCGCCACCTCGACGCGGCGACGGTAGTAGTCGAGCATCTCCTCCTGCGTCGCGCGCGGCGAGAGCCGGAAGACGAAGTCCGCCCACGGCGCGCTGAAGTGCTGCCGCAGCCCGAGTCTTTCGTCGAGCTGGCGCATCATGTCCATGGAAAGAATGTGCGCTTCGAGCATCAGCTCGTCCTCGCGCGTCGCGGGCGCCGTCGCGCCGAACATCGAAGAGAGCACGTCGAAGCTCACGGGCCGCTCCCCGTTCTGGCGCACCGCGATCACCGACTTCGCCACGTAACGGTCCGCCGCGAACACCGTCAGATAGACGGCGGCGGCGAGCCACGGCACGGCGATCAGCGCGAGGCGCAGATTCCGGGCGGAAAGATGTGCGAGCAGCCGCTTCACGATTCGCCGCCTCCGGCCTCGTAGGCGGCGATGCCCCGCTCGACGTCGTCGTAGAGCGTCGCTCTGCCGCGGTCCAGGTGAATCACGAGATCGCACATCTTCCGGATGAGTCCCATGTTGTGGGAGACGAGGATCACCTTCGAGCGCTTCAGCCGCTCGGCGAACACCTGGCGACTCTTTCTCTTGAAGCTCGCGTCGCCGACCGACATGACCTCGTCGATGAGGTAGTAGTCGAAGTCGAAGGCCATGCTGGTGCCGAAGGCGAGCCGCGCGCGCATGCCCGAGGAATACGTCGACACGGGCTGATCGAAGTACTCGCCGATATCCGCGAACTCCTCCACGTAGCGCAGCTTCTCCCGCATGGCCGCACCGCGCAGGCCGTGGATGCGGCAGACGAACTTCACGTTCTCGCGACCCGTGAGATTCATCTGCATGCCGCCCGCGAGACCCACCGGCCAGGAGAGACTTGCCTCCGTGGTGATCCGTCCGGAGTCCGGCAGATCGACCTTGCTGAGGAGCCGCATCAGCGTGGACTTTCCCGCGCCGTTGCGCCCGATGAGGCCGATGTTGCGGCCCGGGGGAATCTCGAGCGAGAGATCGCGGAACACGACCTTGCGCCCCCGCAGGGTGAGGTAGGACTTCGTGAGGCCTTCGATGCGGATCACGTCGTCACCCTCGCGAGGTAGCGCAGCCTGTACATCGCGAGCCCCATGAAGAGCGCGACGAGCGCGAGGCCGATCGGGTAGCCGATGTCGAGGAACTTCATCGCCTCGTAGCGCTCGAGGCCGGTGAGGCGCGACATCTCGACGAGCTGCAGCACCGGATTGAGCGCAAGCCAGCGCACCCACTCGTCGGGGAAGCGCGAGATCGGGAAGAGGATTCCGGAGATGAAGTACAGCGGGATGAAGAGCACGCGGATGACCGATCGCGCGTCGGGCACGAAGCTGCACAGACCCGCGAACAGCAGGCCGAGGCCGAACGCGAGTGCCACGGTCAGCGCGAGCACGCCCGCGAACTCGACCGGTCGCGCGGGCAGCACGTCGAAGTCCAGCATCGCGAGCCCACCGAGCACGACGGCGTAGACGATAGCCTGCACCATGCAGGTCGCGAGCGCCTTCGCGACGAAGACGTCCATCAGCAGCACCTGCCGGTACGACAGCAGACCGCGGTTGGCGCGCGTTCCTTCCATCGTCTGCAGGCAGATGGACTTGAACAGCAGGAACGGCATGAAGCCGTACACGAGGAACACGGGATACTCGGCGCCGGGCACCACGCGCTGCCGTATGAAACCGAACATGAGGATCGGGAAAACGAGGTGCGCCACGGGTTCGACGAGGACCCACAGCGCGCCCACGCGGCTGCGGCCGAACTGCGCGCCGATCTCGCGCAGGAGGAGCGCGTAGATCACGTCGCGCTGAATCTGGACTGCAGAGCGTGCGACTCCCTTCACGCTCCCGGTACCTCCCTGGTGCATGGGCGTCAGGCCGCCGCCCGGTACCGCTGCTCGAGCAGACTCTGGATGCGCAGCAGGAGCGGCTCGACGCACCGCTCCCAGCGGTAGTGCTGACACACCAGGTTCCGGCCCGCGTCCGCCAGACGCTGAGCGAGCATCTCGTCCTCGATCAGCCGCAGAACCTGGGACGCCCACTCCTCCGCCGAGCGCGCAAGGAGCAGGTGCTCGCCTTCACGCGCTTCGAGCGCCTCGAACGCGGCCGGCGAGCACACCACCGCGAGCCGATTGGCGAAGTAGTCGAGCAGCTTGTTCTGCATCCCGGAGCTGATGCGCGCGACGCACACACCGATGCGCGCGCTCGCGAGCGCCCGCTCGAGGCTCGGCACCACGCCCTCGACCCGCACCCCGGGAAGCGCAGCGAGACGAGCCGCCGCCCCGGGCCGCAGGGGACCGATGACGCGGAACTCGGCGTCGGGACGCTGCGCGAGCACGAGAGGCATCACGTGGCGCGCGAAGAACCACGCGGCATCGAAGTTCTGCAGGCTGTAGAGATTGCCGACGAATACGATTTCCGCACGTCGGCGGGTAGCCAGCGGCGGCGGCATGCGGGCCGGTGCATCGACACCGTTCGGCACGATCATGACGTGCTCGGGCTTCGGTTCCCGCGACTCGCCGGAGCCCGACTCGAAAAGGAATGAGTGATCGACGGGCGAGTTGAGCGAGACGAGATCGAATTCGTCCGCCATGCGCCGCTCGTACGCGGCCAGGCGCCGCGCCTCGATCGCATAGATCAGGCGCCGGAAATCGAAATAGCCCAGCTTCGTCCGCGCGACGCGCTGCATGCTCATCGAGATCGCATCGGTCATCTCGAGGACGCGCACCATCGGCAGCTCGCGCGCGTAGTCCGCAGTGCGCACGAGGTGCGCGAGCACGACGTCGTGACCCGGCGCCAGCGCCTGCACCGCCGTGCGGAAAGCCCCGCTCCTGTAATAGGCCACCTGCAGCGGCTCCGCGGTCGGGAGCGCCGCGAGAACGTTGAGACAGGATCGCCACCGGGGAAGGAGAACGCGGTGGACGTGCCTGAACACCCCGTCGTCCGGCAGCGGCGCGTCGCACTCCTCCTTCGATTCGCACAGAGTGAGCAGCGTGAGATCGTGAAACCGGGCGAGCTCGCGGGCGAGCCGGTGGATGCGCAGCCTGTCGCCCCCGATCACGGGATATGGATTGCGGGGAGCGAGCACGAGAATGCGGGCTCGGTGAGCCTGGCGCATTCTGGTCTCGGCAAGTCGGTGCATGAGCAATCCCTAGCCCCCGCGACGCGAAGCGACGCCGCCGGCTGGAAGTAATCGACTGTGTGGATGACAGGGCGGGCGAAGAGTGCCGGATTCGCACTCTGCCTGCGACCGAGCATGGCAAGTACGCGGCACTACCGATGCAGGCCGGTGCGCGGCGCATCGGATCGCCATCTGACGGATTCCCCCCGCGTTTTACAGAATGCCCGCGATTCTAGGTACGCAGGCGCAGTGCGGCAAGACGGATTCCTCAGTTCCGACCGGAACTTATCCAGGTGAGCTTCAGTGGCACCCCAGTTTTTTGACGTAATTCACAGGGAGACGAGCAACGCGCGGTGCAGCACACCGCGCGTCCGCGGAGCGGAGCCGGGCACCGGCCACCCTACTCCGCTTCCGTCAGTACGCGCCACCGCCCCCGAACACGACGCTGGGGGTCTTGAAGAGGATGTAGCAGTCGAGCAGGAGGTTCTGTTTCCGGATGTAGTACACGTCGAGCACGACGCGGCGGCGGTAGCTCACGTCGTTGCGGCCCGTGACCTGCCAGAGACCGGTGAGTCCGGGCTTTACGGAAAGATAGAAGGCTGCGTTGCGCCCGTAGCGCATCAGCTCTTCGCGAACCACCGGCCGCGGTCCGACCAGGCTCATTTCGCCACGCAGAACGTTCCAGAGCTGCGGCAGCTCGTCGAGGCTCGTGCGACGCAGGAAACGGCCGACGGCCGTCACCCTCGGATCGTCGCGCAGCTTGTGATCGCGGATCCACTCCGCGCGCAGCTCGGGGCGCTTCTCGAGGAGCTCGCGCAGCACCTGATCCGCGTTCGGGACCATGGTGCGGAACTTGAGGCAGTCGAACATGCGGCCGTTGCGGCCCACACGCCGATGCCGGTAGATGACGCTGCCGCCTTCCATCCAGAGCAGCAGCGAAATCACGAGCATCAGGGGCGAGAAGACGAGCAGCAGCGCGACTGCGCCCACGATGTCGAACGCGCGCTTGCCGGCAGCGTAGGCGAGATACCTGACGCTCCGCACGGCAGGGCGGCGCGGCTGGATGGAAGTCCAACCGTCGGCGTCCTCTCGCCGGGATGCAAGCGCGCCGGTATCAATACGCGCAACATCCACCGGCGCACCGGGCCGTTCCGTAACCGGCGTACTGGTTCTCGAGACGATGTGCGGCCGCGAGTAGGCGACAGCATTCTCCGGGCCATGCAATACACGAAGATCCTTGGCTTCGTTCCCTGTGGGCATGGACAAAATGGTGTCTCCCTACATCAGTTTGGGCGGTTCCGGCTGCCTGCCCGGAAACCCGCCGAACTTCCGCTCGGTTCACGCGCACCGGTAGAAACGGTGGCGCTGCATCGCGCACAGCTCGATTCCGTGCCTGTCCGTGCCGACTCTTCCGGCTACCGCACCACTTGCGCATGCGAGCCAAAAGGCTGCGAACCGAAGCGGATCCCAACGCGGAACTATCGAACCCGGACGTGGCACCGACGGCTCCTCCGGTGAGCGGGAACACGCAATCCCGTGCCCCTGCAGGTGGCAGGCCATCGTCGCACCGCTCCTGTGCAGAAGTCGCGCAAGAGCCTCATTCCTCGCCGCGAGCATCGCGACGCATGGAGGCCCAGGACCGGATGCTGATCTCCGGGTCTCCTGTAACCATTCTTCGACTTAGCTCGGAGACCGGGCATCGATCGTGCCGCGCGAACATATTGACCGGCCCTGTTGCAGAAAAGTTCCGTCGAGCTCCAGCTTGCGTCACGGTCAAAGCCACGTTTGTCGCGAAATGGCTACACCCTGCTCCTGTGACAGCCGACACAGAGTTCCCGGGTAACTCACCGTCAGTACCGCGGGTTCCCGAAGGGACCCCGATCCGCCGAACGGGATGCCGATCCGGCTTCCGCGAACCGCGGGTACAGGGCAGCTTCTAGCAATCGTCATGCCAGGGGGCATGACTGCGCAACGAACGATTCGAACCGTTGCTGGAAGGCACTGCAGGAGAAACGTTCGGCATGCGCTCTGATGAGCCGCCTGTCGAACTTGTGCTCGATGGTCTCGAAGTGGCGGACGGCGTCGACGAGGGCACCGACCGTCTGTTCCCGGAAGAACAAGCCGCTCAGACCCTCGACGACGGTTTCGGTCGCTCCTCCGTAACCGAAGGCGATCACGGGTTTCCCCGACGCCATCGCTTCGACCGGGACGATTCCGAAGTCCTCGATCCCGGGAAACACGAGCGCACGGCAGCGAGCGTAGTGATCGCGGATGACGTCGAACGGCTGGCCGCCGAGCAGCTTCACGTTGGGACCGGCCATTCTGCGGAGCGCAGGGAGCATCTCCCCTTCTCCGATGACCACGAGAGGGCGCCCGAGAGAATTGAACGCCTCGATCACGAGGTCGGGCCGCTTGTAGCGGACGAGCTGTCCCACGAAGAGATAGAAGTCCTCCGGCTCCCGTGACGCGTCGAACTCGTGCACGGCGACGGGCGGGTGGATCACTTCGGCAGGCCGACGGTAGTACTTCTCGATGCGGCCGGCGACGAAGCGCGAATTGGCTACGAACGCGTCGACCCGCTGCGCCGAAAGCTGATCCCACATGCGCATGTAATGGAGCAGCGGCGCCATCGCGAGCCGGGTGACCGCGCCGGCCTGCACGCGGTACTCGTGATACATGTCCCACACGTAGCGCATCGGTGAGTGGCAGTAGCAGATGTGCACCGCGTGAGGCGGAACGATGACTCCCTTCGCAGGCCCCGACTCGCTGCTGATGACGAGGTCGTAGCCCCGCAGGTCCAACTGCTCGAGTGCCATGGGCATCAGCGGCAGATACCGTTGGTACTGGCGTCGCGCGAACGGGAGGCGCGCGATGAACGTCGTAGTTATCCTTCTGCCGGGGAACTCGCGCCGCACGAGCTCGGGATCGACCACGTGGGCGAAGATGTCCGCCTGCGGAAAGAGATCGGCGATGGCCTTGAGGACACGCTCACCTCCTCTCCAGGTCACCAGCCAGTAGTGAACGAGGGCAACACGCATCGGTAAGTCGGTTTCGGTATCAGAGCCTGCCGGGTTTCGACCGCTGCATCAGGCGAACTGCTCGAGAGCCTCGGCAACCTTTCGAGCGGTCTTCTCCCAGGAGAAGAGTTTCGCACGCTCGAGTCCGCGCGAGCGCAACTCCTGGCGGAGCGCTTCGTCGCCTGCAAGCCGCTCGAGTCCCTCACGGATGGCGTCCGTATCCGTCGGGTCGACGAGAATCGCGGCATCTCCCGCGACTTCGGGCATCGACGCGACGTTCGACGAGAGCACGGGCGTGCCGCACGCCATCGCCTCCACGATGGGCAGGCCGAATCCTTCGTACAGAGAAACGAACGCGAGCGCGAGCGCACCGCGATAGAGCGCCGCCAGCTGGTCGTCCGAAACCTCCGGCATGAACGTCAGCGAGTCGGTCAGCCGAAGTCGCGCGACGGTGCGCCGCACCTCATCCGACGGTCTGCCCGTGCTCACCAGCGCGAAGCTGCCCGGGAGCCTCGAGGCCGCGAAAGCTCTCAGAAGCCCATCGAAGTTCTTGTGCGGTCTGTGGTTTCCGACGTGCAGAAAGTAGGGCCGGCCCGGTCCCGGATGAACGGGGCCTTCCGTCCGGAACACCTCCGACACCCCGTTCCCGACGTTCGCCACACGTTCCGGCGTCACTCCAGCCCATTCGCAGATCGCGTTCCGCGAGAACTCCGAGACCGTGAGGACGGCTCGCGCGCGCCGAACCCCCGGCCGGATGATCAGCTCGTAGTACGCGCGCTTGAGAGGACTGGAGTTCTGCCGCACGCAGAGGTGATTGAGGTCGTGGATGCAGAAGACGAACGGGCACGGCGCACCGAGCGGCGCGTTGTAACCGGGTGAGAAGAACAGATCGGGACGGACGGCGCGCAGATGCCGCGACAGTCTGAGCGGATCCAGCGGGCTCGATGGACGCCCCCGCATCTCGATCGGCGAGAAGCCGGCCAGCCGCCCGTGAACCTCCGAGGAGAATCGACCGATTCCGTGTGGGCCGTGCCAGCGGGTATCGAAGATTCTCATTCGCGGTACTGCGACTGAACTCGGACCGTTCCGACCCAGAAGTTCGTTTCGAGCTTCGCCCTGGCGGGATACGTCGCGAACTCGTCCCGGTACGGCGCCTGCTTCTCGAGCAGGAAGAATATGGAGAACGCCGCCGTCGGAAACACGCGCGCCAGGATGCGGGCGACGCGAGCGGGAAACGGATAGAACTGCGAGCCAGCGAAAGCTGCCAGCCGGTATCCACCGGGGAAGCAGGCTTCGAGGAAACGCAACGTATCCGATTTCGAGAACGGCCTCACGTGCGCCGAGCAGAGCTTGTGCTGCGTTGGATGCCGGCCGAACAGCAGCAGCAGCCTGTTGTGCAGCGATGCGACGTTGGGCACCCCGATCAGGAAGTGGCCGCCGATCCTCAGGGATCGCGTCACTTCGTGAAAGATCCAGAAGATCTCCTTGGTGTGCTCAAGTACCTGGTTCGCGATGACCAGATCGACGCTTCCGTCCGCGAAAGGCAGCGCATCCCGCTCGATGTCGAGCACCTGCACGCTGTCCACCTTTCCCTCCAGCGCGCGGGCGTACTCGCGTCCACCTTCGACCGCGACAGTGGTGCAGCCCGGATGAAGTCGCCTGACGATCTCGAGGTCCCGTCCCGACCCTGCCCCGAGATCGACCGCAATCCGCACGGGAGGCAGCGACCGCACGAACCGCTCGACGACGTGCGGACCGTACGTCTCGCGATGATCGACGAGGCCGGCCAGCGGGTGCTGACCACCAACCTGTCCGAGCAGCGGTCGGTCCGTGGATTGATCTCCCATCTTTCCAGAGCACCTCGTGCGTGCGGATCCGACATCACGCAGATGCGACCGCGGCTTGGCTCCCGCTTTTCTGCGAGGACAGCCACCTGTGGCCTGCACCGCGTGGATACCCGTCCAGACCGAGCGCGAACAGCACGACGAAGATCGTGAGCAGCGGATAGTACATCGACGCAGTCGTCATGCTCTGCAGCACGAGCATCGCGGCCGGATACAGAAACAGACGCGGCCGCGCGAACGAAGTGGCAGCACCGTACACGACTGCAGTCAGTGCGAGCAGCCCGAACAACCCGACCGAGGCCATGAGATAGAGCAGACCTCCATCGGAATAGTTTCCGCTCACCATGACGAACTCGACTCCCGGCAGGTAAGGGAGAAAGTTGAATCCGCGCCCGAATACCGGCGCCTCCATGAACACCTCCAGGAGCGTCATCAGATTCACGAGGCGTGCGCCGACGCTGACGTTGCTCGCACCGAATCGATTCGTGCGTTCGATGAACTCCATTCCGAAGAAGGCGATGAAAGCGGCGAGAACGGCGACGGCTGCCACCGTGCCGATGAACATCCACTTCAGCTTCTTCCGTAGACTGAGGTCGCTGGTCTCGAGGACCAGCGCGCCGAACGCAAGAATGAATCCCAGCGCACCGCCGCGCGACGCCGTGAGCGCAGCCGCCAGCGCGGCTCCGGCCATGATCACGACGAAGTGCCGCTGAAGCGGCATGCCCGCACTCGCGACATGACAGAGCAGCGCCAGCAGCGCGCCGTAGAACAGACTGCTGACGAGATTGGGGTCCAGGAAGGTCGAGACCAGGCGGTTCTCCTGATAGTCCCAGGGGAGATCCTTCGGCCCGTACTGCAGCGCGAAGTTCGGCAGCGTCGCGGCCTGCAGGATACCGAACACGATGTGGAAACCCAGCCCTGCCAGCAGCACGCGCAGGCAGAACGCACGGTCATCCGTCCCGATCCGCCGCGCATAGCAGAACACGATGAGCAGCGGGAAGAGGAAGCGATAGCAGGAATAGAGGCCCACCATCAGCCCTGCGGGATCGATGTCGCCATGCGTCAGATACGCGAGTCCGAAGAGAACGTTCGGAAGGAGAAAGAGGACGATGCCGGCATACACGCCGAGTCGCGCGCGCATCCGGTACACGATGAGCGGGAACGTCCCTGCGATGAGGAGATCGATCAGCGTGATGGGAATGCCGCCCAGCCGGGGCTTGAGCATCTGCCCGATGAGCAGGCAGCCGACGTAGAGCACCACGATGGCGCGGAACTCCACGTTGCGGTCGGCGTATGCCTGACTCGAGGTCATCACCGTTCTCCATGCCTTCCGGGCGCTGCCGCCCGGCTCACGGTCTCAGTGCCCGCTTGATCGGCACGAGCACCTGCCTCGGGAAGACGCTCACCAGCAATGCACACAGACGGTAGACGGCGTTCTCGCCGCCGTCGCGGATGTATCTCCGCCACTCGCGGATGGTGAACGCGCCGTCGGCGCGCCGGGAAAGGAGCCACACGAGCGAATGACTCTTGAACGTTCCGCGGCTCGCCCGGCGCGCACCGTCGATCACGTCCTTCCCGTAATGCGGCACGAGCAGATCCAGCAGACGCTGCCACCCGAAAACCACCTTGACCGCGTCGTTCGACCAGGTGAAGGACGCCGCGTTTTCGGCGCGGTTTCCGACGAGGGGGCGCGCGAGGGCGAAGATGCGCCGGCCCTTCACTCCCTCAAAGATGGTGCCGACGTGAGCGAAGAAGGTACCGACGTACGGCGTCCTGTCGACGCTGTCCCAGCAGCGACGCTCGATCACGCAGCTTCCGAGAAACCCCGTGGCCCACCCGAATCTGCTCAGGAAGTCCGCCGCTTCGAATTCCCGATCCTCCTCGAGCTCGATCGCCCGCGGCCTGACGATCCGCGCGTAGTCGTTGCTCACCGCCATGTAGTTCACGAAGACGAACGGATACGATCCCCGCGCCAGCACGCTCATCACCGACGACACCGCGTCGGGGACCATCACGTCGTCTTCACCCATGACCCAGGCGTAACGGCAGCTCGTGAGCTCGATGCTCTGCGCGATGTTGCGGTCTATGCCCAGATTGCCGGAATTCCTGTGCCAGGCGATCGGCGGGTAGTTCCGGCAGGACTCCTCGAGAACGGCGCGGTTCGTGTCGTCGCAGGAATCGTCGGATATGAAGATCGGAACGTTGAATGCCCGCGCGCTCTCGATGATGGACGCGAGCGATCGCCGCAGGAGCTCCGGTCGCCGGTAGACCGGCAGGCAGATGCCGAGCGTGGGATTGCACGGCACCGTTTCACCGAAGACGTTGCGGATGTGGTTGTCGGTCATTCGTACAGCATTCGGCCGGGCGGGATTCCCGTGCGTCCACGCGGTCGCGGATCTGTCGTCAGCGGCGTTCGCGAACGATCGCGACGAACGCCGCGAGAACGAATCCGACGAACAGCCCGCCGATGAGCCAGAGCGGTCGCGAAGGCGACGTGTGGCGCTCCGGCGGGATCGCGGGATCGACGACCTTCAGTGCGTACTCCTCGCGCCCTCGGGCGAGCATCTCTCTCTCGATCTCCGATTTCATCAGAGAGTAGATCGCATTGCGGACTTCCACGACGCTGGTCTTCTCCGCCTGCTCGCCGAGGTAAGCGATGGCTCTCCTCGCCTCCTCGATCGCCTTGCTGCGCAGGTGGTTGTTGGCGAGCGCCACCAGATCGTTCGCCCACCGTGCTGCCAGCTCGGGATCCGTCCAGGTGATGGAGAGGGTTACGAGACCGGTTCGCGTATCCTCGGTGACGCGCCGGACCTTCTTCTTGAAGTACTCGTTTCCCCTCCACGGCGTGGGAATCTTCTTCGTCTTCCATTGCTGCCGCTCCGCGTCCCAGCGCCTGCTGAAGAGGATCGGCAGAAGGTCGTTCTCCTCGATATAGCGCTGCGTGAGAGCGTCCGACTGCAGTGTCGCGACGGCCTCCGCCGTGTTGTCGGTGCCGATCGACAGAGAAATGCCGGCAAGCGAAGCGAGACCGCCCAGGCGGGAGGCCATGCCGCCGAGCGCGCCCAGACCACTGCCGGACTCCTGAGCCGCAGGCGCCAGCAGCACTTCGGCCTCATACTTCTTCGGAAGCAGCAGTGCGGTAGTGAGCGCCGCCACCCCGCCGGCGAGGGTGATCGCCAGGACGATCCAGCGCCGGCGCCACAGTATCGACAGGATTTCACCGATACTGAGCTCCGGCGGCGCCGTCGTCACCACGGGCGCGGAAGCTTCGATCGAGTTAGGCTGCATGAAGGACTACCCAGTGTTGAATCTCCGAAGTCGGGGACGGCCTTCCGCTACCTGGAGCCTGGTGTGAACCGGGCGGGTTCCCGCCTTTCAGCTAACCGGCGGCGACCGCCTGGGACGACGGGCCCTGAGACAGCGTCCCGTTCTGGGCGACGGCGCCCTTCTCCAGCGTCTCCGCCCACGCGTCGAGATCCCAGTTCGACTTCGCCGTATTGTCGCCCTTTAGCACGATGACGAGATTGTGTTCGAAGTAGATCGCCTGAATCGCCAGATTGAACAGTGTGGGCTCCACGCGGTGGGCCGGAAGGTATTCGGCGTGGTTGAGCCCCGGGACCAGCCCCTCGAAGAACGCCATTGCCGACCTGGCATACTCCGGTGTGCCGACGGCTCCCCCGCCATATGCCGGCCAGTAGCTCGTCTGGGTATCTTCGACCACATAGACGCCGCGGCTCTTCATGAGCGGAAAGAGGATCCTGAACGTCTCGATCTGATGCTCATTGATGTGGCTGCCGTCGTCAATCACGATGTCGAAGCCCCCGTACTTCCGGGCGAGCTCCTCGAGCTTCTCACGATCGACTTGCGAGCACTGATGGACGTGAATCCGGCCGCGCGTCAGCTTCGTCTTGTCGAAGATGTCGATACCCACGATCGGTCCGCGGCGGAAGCAGGCCTCCCACAGGTTCAGCGACAACCCGCCTTCCGAAAAGTCGGCGCCGCCCACACCGATCTCCAGCAGCGTGATCGGGCGGTTCCGGTACTCCGAGAAGAAGCGCTCGTACGCGGGAATGTAGTTGTGGCCGCGGAACTTGTCGGTGCCGGAAATGCGCGCAAGTGTCGCGAGAGACGGACGGAACGGTCCGATCACGCGGAGTGCGGTGCGCGATAGGCGCGCGAGGCGCGCCACCAGCTGCCGCTTCTTCGGCGCGGGCTGCCTCCGGACGTACTCCTCGATTCGCCGCAGCAGACCTTCCATCATGTGTGTATCCGGAGCTGAAGGAACGGGGATTATAGCGGCGATGCCGCCGCATAGCCCTTGCGCACCACGGAAGCAATCCAGAGGAACGACGCCGATGCCACGACGAGAGACACCGCCATTGCGGTGAGCCAGGCCTCATCCGCCGCTGCGACGATCCCGAGCGGAAGAACGTTGAGTGCGACCAGAGTCATCGCGACGCGACGCATGATCGAGACTCCCGGTCCGCTGATGACCGCCCGGTACACGGAAAAGCACACGTACTCCACGAGCATCCGCGCGCTCCAGACCGCCGCCACGCCATACAACCCGAAGCGCACGCCGCAGACATACATCGCCAGGAAATAGATCGGCACCTCGATGAGGTGCATCACCGCGATCGCGCGGGCGAAACCCTGGGCATTCAGGCTGAAGTGTGCGATCGCATTCAGACTCCAGCACATGAGCCCGACGAGCAGTATTCGAACGATCCCGGTGCTGTTCTCACGGAATTCCTCGCCCAGCCACAGTTCGAGACCGGCCGGGGCGAGGACGCTCACCGCGACGAGAAGCATCCCGAGGAGCGCGCTCGCCGCCGTGATCACGATCAGGTAGGTCCGCTCGAAGAAGCCGGAATCACCCGTGTAGCGCGACATGACCGGGAAAGCGGCCATAGCGGCATTGTTCACGATGATCAGAAAGCGGCTCAGGAACTCGAGCGGCACGTTGTAGAACGCCACCGTATCGAGCGGAAAGATCCGCATCAGGAGCGCACGATCGCCGTACGGAATTATCGCGCCTCCGGTGAGGTGCGATACGACGACCCATGCCGAGAACTGCCTGAACTCCTTCGGTACGTCCGAGCTGATCGCACGCCAGGGGAAACGCCCTCCCCATGCACGCCGCGCATGCCACAGGAAGAAGAGCGGTCCGAGGCATCTCGACACCACGGCCGCACCGACGATGACCCGGATGTCGCCGCTCACGAAAGAAAGGAGAAGTGGCGCGACGTAGGTCAGGGAGCTCGTGAGGGACTGGATGAAAGCGATCTTCCCGAACTCTTCTCTCGCCTCGAGAACGGCTCTCAGCGCCGGTGTCAGCGCGAGCAGCGGCCACGAAAGGAGGACGAGATAGAGACTCGATACGACGATCCGGCGCGACGTCCCGCTCGAATCGAACCAGCGCTCCGCGGCGATCTCCACCAACGGAATCAGTATGACCGTGAGCACGAGCGAGAAGCCGCCGAGCCACAGCGCGGAGTGAACCGCGATCGTCGCCGCACCGTCCCTGTCCTGTGCCGCGAAGGCGCGCGACATGAATCTCACGGCCGAACGCCCGAGCCCGAGATCGAGCGCGACGAACATGCCGAGTATGGACAAGGCGATGCTGAACGCGCCGAATTCCTCCCGTCCGATGCTCCTGTAGATGAACGGAAGGGAGATCACCGCCGCGATCAGCGGCAGCACCTGCGACACGGTGAGCAGGAGCGCGTTGCCCGACAGGCGCCGGACCTGCGCCAGCACCCGATTCCAGGATGCGTTACTCACCTGCGATCCCCGGGCGAACGGAAAGCCGCTTCCGTCACGGCACGGACGGTCCCGGTTTGCGGCCGGCACCGGGCTGTTCCGCCGTGAAGCACCTCACGTGGTGATGGCCGAACCGTAGTGTTTCTCGATCCATCGCCGGTACTCGCCGCTGACAACGGTGCGCCACCAGGATTCGTTGGCCAGATACCAGGAGAGCGTCTGAGCGAGACCTGCATCGAGCGAGTACGAGCACCTGAACCCCAGCTCCCGCTCGATCTTGCCGCAGTCGATGGCATATCGACGGTCGTGTCCGGGACGATCCTTGACGAACCGGATCAGAGAAGCCGCCGGCTCGCCCCTCGCCATCGGGCTGTCGCGGAAGCGCTCACGCAGCTCCGGCTGCTCACGGAACGCCGCGTCGACGAGCTCGCAGAGCATGTGCACCAGCCGGACGTTCTCGCATTCGCATCGGCCGCCGATGTTGTACACCTCGCCCGGCCTGCCCTGCGCGAGGATCAGATCGATGCCACGGCAGTGATCGTGAACGTGGAGCCAGTCGCGGATGTTGCGGCCGTCCCCGTAGATCGGCAGCGGCCGTCCCTGCAGCATGTTCACGATCATCAAAGGGATCAGCTTCTCCGGAAACTGATACGGTCCGTAGTTGTTCGAGCAGTTGCTGATCGTGACGCTCAGGCCGTACGTATGGTGGTACGCCCGGACGAGGTGATCCGACGCGGCCTTGCTCGCGGAATACGGCGAGTTCGGCGCATAAGGCGTCGTTTCGCGGAACGGAGGATCCTCCGGTCCCAGCGATCCGTACACCTCGTCCGTCGAGACGTGATGGAAGCGGTGCCGCTCGACAGCCTTCTCTTCGAGCCAGACTTTCCGCGCGGCCTTCAGCAGACTGTGGGTACCGACCACGTTGGTCTCGACGAAGGCATCCGGACCGAGAATCGACCTGTCCACGTGCGACTCTGCGGCGAAGTGCACGATCGTGTCGAGTTTCTCTTCGCGCAGCAGGCTCTCGACGAGCGCCTGATCGCAGATGTTCCCCCGCACGAAGCGGAATTCGGGTCTGTCCCGAACGGACTCGAGGTTTGCCAGGTTCCCGGCATAGGTGAGCGCATCCAGCACCACAACGCGGTCGCCGGGATGCTCACGCAGCCAGTGAAGGACGAAGTTGGCGCCGATGAAACCTGCGCCCCCGGTGACGAGCAGCCTAGCCACGGGCGAGCTCTCCCAGAACGAGACGCAGATTCCTGCGCCAGTGCACCCGCTGCGCGATCCCGCGACGCACGAGCGTGTCGCAATCGAGCACGCTGTACGCCGGCCGCCGCGCCGGCGTGGGGTATTCGCTCGTCGCGATCGGCTCGACGGTCACGTCGTGCGGAACGAGTCCCAGGGGCGCGGATTCCTCGGCGATCGCCACGGCGAAGTCGTACCAGCTCGCGACTCCGGCGTCCGTCCAGTGGTGTATGCCGTGGATGTCGTCGCGCTGCGCAAGCTTCCACAGCACACCGGCCACCGAGCCGGCAGCCGTGGGCGCGCCGACCTGGTCCGCCACGACTCGGACCGCCCGTCTTTCGTTCATCAGTCGCACCATGGTGCGCACGAAGTTGTGTCCGACGGCCGAGTGGACCCACGACGTGCGGAGCACGACGGCCCGGTCCGCGAGCTCATCGAGCACGGCCACCTCCCCGTCCCGCTTGGTTCTTCCATAGGTATTGAGAGGCGCCGCAGGCGACTCCGGACGGTACGGGCGCGAGGATTCGCCGTCGAAAACGAAGTCCGTCGACACGTGCAGCAACCTGGCACCGCAACCTGCCGCCGCGTGCGCCAGGTATCGCGGTCCGTCCGTGTTGATCCGCCGCGCGAGATCCGGTTCGCTCTCCGCGCGATCGACGGCCGTATACGCGGCGGCGTTGATGACGACGTCGGGCCGGACGCTTCGAACCCGGTCGGCGACGGCCTCGGCATCGGATATGTCCAGATCGGCATGCGTCGCAAGGGTCAGCTGCGCATCCGCCGGTGCGCATGCGGCGAGCGCGCGGCCGAGCTGCCCTCCCGCTCCGGTGATGAGAACCTTCATGGCCGTCACTCGTAGCACTCCGCGCCGGCAAGGGCGCTGGCGTTGCGATCCTTCGCGGAGAGCAGAGGCTCCTGGCCCTGCGGAAGAGGCCACTCGATGCCGACATCCGGATCGTCCCAGCGCAGGGAGCGCTCGTACTCCGGCGCATAGAAATCCGTGCACTTGTAGACGAAGTCCGCGGTGTCGCTCAGCACGAGAAATCCGTGCGCGAATCCGGGCGGCACCCAGAGCATGTGATGGTTCTCGTCCGAAAGGATCTCGCCGACCCACTGACCGAAAGTCGGCGAGCTGCGGCGCAGGTCGACCGCCACGTCGAACACCGTACCGGAGACGACGCGCACGAGCTTGCCCTGTGCCTGACGCACCTGGTAGTGGAGGCCTCTCAGGGTCCACCGCACGGAACGGCTGTGGTTGTCCTGGACGAAGCGCAGATCGAATCCGGCTCCCGCGAACGTTCTCTCATTCCACGATTCGAGAAAGAAGCCCCGTGCGTCGCCGAAAACCTTCGGTCGGATCAGGACTACGTCGGGGATCCGGGTCGGCACGAACTCCATTCGCGCTTCACTCCCTGAGAAGGCTCAGCAGGTACTCGCCGTAGCCGGTCTTCGCCAGCGGCGCGGCGAGGCGCTCGAGCTGCGCGGCGTCGATGTAGCCGAAGCGGTATGCGATCTCCTCGGGGCAGCAAACCTTGAGCCCCTGCCGGGTTTCGATGGCCTCGATGAACATCGCCGCCTGCAGGAGCGATTCATGTGTGCCGGTATCGAGCCACGCGATGCCGCGGCCGAACAGCTCGACGTGCAGCTTGCCCCGTTCGAGGTAGGCGCGGTTGACGTCGGTGATCTCGAGCTCGCCGCGCCGCGAGGGTTTGAGCGACGCCGCGATGTCGAGCACGTCGTTGTCGTAGAAGTAAAGGCCGGTTATGGCGTAGTTCGATTTCGGCTGGGCGGGCTTCTCCTCGATGTCCACTGCCCGCCCCTGGGCGTCGAACTGTACGACGCCGTAGCGCTGGGGATCGCGCACGTGATAGGCGAACACGGTTGCGCCTTCCTCGCGCGCAGCCGCCTGACGGAGCTGATCCGGAAGCCCGTGCCCGTAGAAGATGTTGTCGCCGAGCACGAGCGCGGCGCGATCGCTGCCGATGAAGTCCCGGCCGATGAGGAAGGCCTGGGCGAGGCCTTCGGGACGCGGCTGTTCCGCGTACTGCAGCCGCAATCCCCACTGCGATCCGTCGCCGAGGAGTCGCTGGTAATGGGGCAGATCGATGGGTGTGGAGATGACCAGGATTTCGCGGATCCCTGCCAGCATCAGAGTGGACAGGGGGTAATACACCATCGGCTTGTCGTACACGGGGAGCAGCTGCTTGCTGACTCCCAGTGTCACGGGATGCAGCCGCGTGCCCGCTCCGCCTGCGAGAATGATCCCCTTGAGAGCCATCCGTCGTCCAGTGACCGAAGTACGGTGCCCGGCCGGGAGCTCTGCTCCCGGCCGGGAATCAGAACGAGTTCACCGCCGCGGCCGCGATCGCCAGGTTGTAGATGATCTGCGTCACCGCCTGCCAGAACGGCAGCGCCGGCAGGCGTTCCGTATCGAGCGGCACAACGATGGTGTCGCCCGGCCTGATCTCAACCGTCGAATCGCGCCGGTACCAGCGATTGCTTTCGGCGGCAACGACGCTGCCGTTGGCACGCACGACGTAGATCTTCCCACGATCGGCGCGGCGCGTCGTCCCGCCGGAGAGTGAGATGTAATCGTCGCGCTCAAGTTCCGGTCTGTAGAGGTGGGAAGCCTCGTTCTGCACCTCGCCGATCACCGTGACCTCCTGCCGGAGCTTCGGCACGAGCAGCTCGTCGCCGTCGCGCAGGATGATGTCGTCGGGCGACCCGCGCCTGGCCTTGAGCGTCCGCTCGAGATCGATGACGAGGCGTCCCACGGCTTCCGTGGAGCGGAGCTGCGCGAGAAGCTGCTGCCCTACCTGCAGAGCGGTAGCGGCCTGCGCCTGGTTCGCGGCGATGCCCTGCAGCGCCAGCACGGCGAGATCACCCTGCAACCTCTCCGTCAGGAGGTCGAGCTGCTGTTGCTCGCGCTGCTTCAGATCTCTGCGGGTGAACACCGCGCCCTGCGGGAACGCGAACTCGGTCAGCCCGCCTGCGCGCTCGATAACGGACTGCAGAGTTTCGCCGGGCCTGATGGGATACACGCCCGGGAAGCGAACCTCGCCTCGCAGCGTGACTTTCTCCTGGCTCTCCCAGTTCGGCACTTCCTTGATCGACAGGATGTCGTAGGGCCGCAGTTCGACGTTGGCGGCCGGATCGCCGCGCAGCGCCGCCGCGAGATCGATTTCGATCAGCTCCGTGCGGCGCGACTCGCCGTTCACGACCACATATCGCGCGAGCTCCGCGGTGCCGCCGTACGCTCCCGGCTCGAGACCGCCGCCGGCGCGGATGAGATCGCGTACGGTCATTCCGGGCTCGAGTGGATACTTGCCTGGAACCTTGACCTGTCCGCTGACCTCGACGACCTCGGTCGGCCGGTCGATGTTCGATTGCAGCCGCAGCTCGTCCATGATCGGCTGGATCACGCGCTCACGACCCGACTGGAGATCGAACACGGTGATCTGGTCGCGCGGCATCAGCCGGACGTCGGCTTCCGACCCCGGGTTGCGCAGCGCCTCGCCGAGATCCGCCGAAAGCACGGTGACGCGGCGATCGGGCGGCAGCTCGCGCCGGATGAGTACGTAGTGAAGGTCGGCGTTCGGCCGCAGCTCGTCGATCGAGCCGATGACGTCCGTGAGCCTCATGCCTTCGCGATACGCGAACGGCCCGGTGCGGTAAACGTGTCCCTGCAGGATGACACCGGAATCGAGCTGCGGCCTCAGGCGCGCGACGCGCAGCAGGTCGCCCGTACGCAGCGACTGCACGGGACCCTGATCCAGACTCACCGGCAGAACGATGCGGCGCCCCTGCTCATCGATGCGCACGAGACTCATGCGGTTGCGATCGGCCTCCGGCGTGAGACCTCCCGCGAGCGCGACGAGATCGGCGACCGTGTTCTCGTCCTTGATCTCGTAGATCGCGGGCCGGCGCACCTCGCCGTCGACCGACACCGTTGCGCCCACCGGCGGAATGAAGATCGCGTCGCCCGGCAGGAGCTTTGCGTCGTCCTTCGTGTTGCCGTGAATCAGCAGATCGTAGAGATCGAGCTCGCGTACGGTCTGCCCCTGCCGCTTGAGCTGGATCCTGCGCAGCGAGCCGATCGGCTTGATACCGCCCGCGGCATACAGCGCCGTGGTGATCGTCGCCAGGCCGCTCACCGTGTAGGTACCCGGGTAGCGCGCCTCACCGAGCACGAAGACCTGGATCGCGCGCGTCTCGCCCATCGCGACGCTCGCGCGCACACCGATCATCTGACTCTCGACGCGCGCCTGGATGTCGGACCTGACCTCGTCGAAGCGGCGACCGCCCACGCTGATCGGACCGAGCTCGGGAAAATTGATGCGTCCGTCGCGCCCGACCACGAGCGTGAAACTGCGGTTCTGGTTGCCGTAGAGCTGAATGTCCAGCTCGTCCCCCGGACCCACGACGTAGTCCGCCGGCACCGGCACTTCGGTAACCGGTGCGAACGTCGAGATCTCTTCCTCGAAAAGGTCGTAGCCGAAGGGCCGCAATCCCTCGACGCCGGTCTTCTCGAGCGGCAGGAGAATCACCTGAACCTCGAGTCGACGGAACGCAGGTTCCGCCTGCAGTCGCAGCGTGGCGAGCTCCTCGGTGAGTCCCGCGAGCTCGATGCCGGCCGAACCGAATCCAGGCAGATACAGCACGCCGTTGCGATCGAGCTTGTACGGGTTCCTGCTTCGAACCAGATCGATCAGCTCTTCGAGCCGGGCGCGCTCTTCCGCGGTGAGCGGCGGATTGCGTTCGCGTTCGCGCTCCAACTCGCGCCGCTCTTCCGGCGTGAGAGGTACTGCGGGTGTGAGGGGCGCCGTCGGCGTCGTCGGCGCCGCGCCGGTCGGAAGCTGAACTGAAGCGGCACCCGTCGTGGCCGTCTGCCGTCGCTCGAAGTCGATCTGAATGAGGATGGTGTCTTCGGGCCGCAATGTCCGGCGGCGCAGCCGCTCGCTCTCCTCTTCCGCCTCGCGTGCGAGACGCTCGAGCCGCAAGCGACGCTCGCGCTCGGCACGCGTCTCCTCCGGGCGCTGATACCGCGGATCGACGCTGTCCCGGCGCTGCGTACCGATGGTCGCGCCTTCCCCGAGCTGTCTCAGAATCTGTTCGCGCTGTTCGGGAGTGAGACTGCGCAGGATCTCGAGCTGTTCCGCGCTCGGCAGCGTCTGGGCGGCCAGTGGTCCACCGACCACGAGAAGGACCCCCCAGAGCAGCGTCGCGGCGAAGAGTCGTATCCTCCGGCTCATCTGATTCCTTTTCGCAACTGGCGAAGCCGCGCAGCGGCGGCGCAGGCGGCGCTGCATGAAGCGGCGAATGATACGGTTTGCTCGTCGCGGGCCGCAACGACCGTTGCACATCGGCGACGTCGCGGCGCGGCGCGAACGTGGCACCATGGCTTATGGCCTGAGATTTTCGGACGAAAGGGGTAGAGTCGCGTTCCTGTACGACCCACCCCGAAGGCTGCAGTTCGTGTCGATTCCCGACCACCGCGGCTCCGCACTGCGCGAGCCCGTCGAAGTCGCCTCGAAAGCGCCGGATTCCGCAGCCCGGCCGACGACATCTGCGCACGAGCCGGTGCCGCGGCGCGTGCTTTTCGTTCCCGTCTCCGCTCCGCGCGGCATGGGGGAGTACGCCCGGTCGCTCGCCCTTGCTACGGCGCTCGTCCAGCGGCTCCCCGGCATGGAGGTTCACTTCGCCCTCAACCGCCGGGCGCCCTATGCCGGCGAAGTTCCCTTTCCGGCGACGCTCCTGCCGTCCTCGGCGACGTTCCATTCAGACGAAGTGATCGCGCTCATCGAGCGTTTCCGTCCGCAGGTCGTCGTCTTCGACAACGCCGGCCGCACTGCGCAACTGCGCGCCGCGCGAGCATCCGGTGCGAAGATCGTCTTCGTGAGCTCGCGTCCCCGCCAGCGGCGCAGGGCTTTCCGGCTGCGATGGATGAGACTCATCGACGAGCACTGGATCGCCTATCCGGAGTTCATCGCCGGCAGTCTCTCGAGCTTCGAGCGCCTGAAGCTCCGGCTGCTCGGACGACCGAGAGTGCGCTTCATGGACGTGATCATGCCCTCCCCGGATGCGACGCTCCGCAGCTCGCTGCTCGAGCGTTTCGACGTCAGGCCGGGCGCTTTCGTTCTGGCCGTCCCGGGTGGCGGCACGGGACATCCGGGAGCGGAAGACGCGCCGGCCGCGGTGGGCGAGGCGGCCCGCAGGCTCGCGACACGGGGTCATCCCACGGTGCTCGTCGGCGTGGTCCCGGACAGCGGAGGGTATGCCGCCTCTCCGCTGCTGCGGATCGCTCCGCGCCTGTCTCCTGCAGAGCTGATCGAGCTGATGCGCGCCGCACAGATCGTGATCTCGAACGGCGGCGACACATTGCTCCAGGCGCTCGCGTGCCATCGTCCCTGCGTCGCCGTTCCGATCGCAGGTGATCAGATCCACCGGATTCGGCGCTGCGCGGAAGCCGGACTGGCCCTGGAGGCACGCGCCAGTGCGGACGATCTCGAGCGCGCGGCAGTCGAGCTCCTCGCCAGCAGCGAGAATCAGAAGAAGCTCGCGCGCCGCGTCGCCGAGCGGAACGTCGCCAACGAAATCGATGCGGCGGTCGATGCGCTCGAGGCTCTCGTGATCGGCGGTTAGAGAAACGCCGGGCGGGTGGTCACTCGTGGCGCCAGCGGATATCCTCCGCGCGTCTCCGCTGCCGCAACGTCTGCTCCCAAAGAAGCAAGTGGTCATGAACAAAGCGGGATCCGTAGTCGCACTCGTTCTGCTGCTCGGAAACGTCGCGGCCTTCGGGCGAGGCGTCAGTCCCTATCTGCCCCTCAATCTCGAGCCCGAGATCGAACGTCAGATCGAGCGCGCCCTGATTCTCGCGGACAAGCCCGTCATGACGCGGCCCATCGCCGCGGCGACGGTGCTCGATGCGTTGCCCACGGTATGCCGGATCGACCTCGTGCTCTGTCGTCAGGTACGGCTCTTTCTCGACCGCTACATGCGCTCGAGTGGGGTCATGTACGCGAGCGCCGAGGGCGCCGTGACGGGAGGAACGGAGCGACCCGTTCCCAATCGACATGGCATGAGCACGGAGAGCGACTGGCAGGTCGCAACGAGCCTTTTCTTCCAGCCGAGCGACTATGCGATCGTGAGCCTCGGCGGTATCGCCTATCAGGGCGAGACCATTCCGACGGGCTCGATGCTGAGCGTCGGGTTCGACCGGATGCAGCTCGACATCGGTTACCGCGGACACTGGCTTTCGCCGCTTCTCGACAGCAGCATGCTGCTCGGCACCGAAGCGCAGACCATGCCGTCGATCACGCTCTCGAACTACCAGCCGCTCACACGGCTGGGCCTGCGCTACGAGGCCTTCGTCGCACGCATGTCGCGATCGGACAGCATCGCGTTCCAGAACGGGTTCACCAGCGGCCATCCCAAGATCGCCGGTCTCCATCTCTCGATCGAGCCGGTCAGCGGCTGGGCTCTCGGCGTCAACCGCCTCATGCAGTACGGCGGCGGGGCGCGCGGCGGCAACTCGATCGGCGACGTGCTCGAAGCCTTCTTCCGTCCCTCGCGATTCGACAACGTCGGACCGGATCTCAGCGTGGACGAACAGTTCGGCAATCAGGTCGCCTCGTTCACGAGCCGCTTCCTCTTTCCCGGACCCACGCCCTTTGCGCTGTACTTCGAATACGCGGGTGAGGACACTTCGCGCGGGCGGGACTATCTGCTCGGAAACTCCGCGCTCTCCGCGGGCATTCACTTCCCGCGCCTCTGGCAGCGCTTCGATCTCGCGCTCGAGACCTCCGAGTGGCAGAACGGCTGGTACGTTCATCACGTCTATCAGGACGGCCTGACGAACGAAGGCCGGGTGATCGGTCACTGGGGAGGCGACGCGCGCCTTACCGGCGATGCAGTCGGCGGACGCAGCCACATGCTGCGCCTCGGGTGGGAGCCGCGCTTCGGCGGAGCGTTCGAGTTCCGCTATCGGACGATATCGAACGAGGAGTACTCCGGCGTTGACTATGAGCGCGGCCACGACGTGACACTGCGCTACTCGCGGCCGTGGTCGCAGTTCGTGGTGGGCGCCGAAGTTCATGCAGGGCGGGACGTGTTCGGTGAGGACTTCTCGCGCGCCGCCCTCTTCATCCGCTTCGGCGACGGCGAAGCGGATCGCGAGACCCACGGTTTCGTGGACATCGGAAGCTCGAGCCCCGTCGACTTCGAGGGAGCTGAGCTGTTCGTGGACTTCGGCGTGAACGTCCACGAAGTGCGGATCGACCTCGATGACACCATTCCCCGGAGGACCACCGATGCCGAAGCTGCGCCTCACTTCGCGATCGGTGTTCGCCGCCCGGTGTCGAGGCACAGCGATATCGGCGCGCGCATCGAGCTCGACGACATCGACGGGCATCTGCTCGTCGGCGTGCGCGCGCTCGACTACCGCTATCGTTTCAGGAGTCCGCTGGCACTCGGAGCTTTCCTCGGCGCGGCGCGTTACGACCTCGCGACGCCCGCATACGGTCTCTACGGCGGCGTCGGCGCGCAGTGGCGCGATCTGCTGCCGGGATGGGACCTCGGCATCGACGTGCGCTATGCCTCCAAGGTCGCGCGCGACGATCTGCTGCCGACCGACCCGCTCGGGGGACGCAATGACAGCTTCTACGACATCGCGAGCGCGACGCTCACGGTGAGCCGCAGGTTCTGAGGGAGCACGGCGCTCCTCTCACTCGGGGAGATAGAGACGGCAGAGCCGCTCGAACGGTGAATCGGCAGGGAAGCGGCCGTTCTTGTCGAAGCCCGGCCGTTCGCGCATCGCGTTCTGCCAGAGGTGAACCGCCCGGGCACGCTCGAGATCCGCGAGCGTCTCGTTCGAGCCGGCTTCGAACATGCTGTGCCAGCGTTCGAAGGGAACCGGATAGAAGTGCCACGCCGGCAGCGCGCGCTCCGCGAGGCCGAAGTAGCGCACCGCGGCCGTGAGTCCACGCGGCCCGTACTCGCCCCAGCGCACGCGATCGCGCCGGTTTCCCTGAAGGTAGCGACGCCGCCATTTGCGCAGCCGGATGCTCAGTTTGTCGTATGGCAGCACGCGATTCGGGTTCTCACAGCAGTCAGCCATCCACGCGGCGAGTTCGTGGCCGGCAGGCAGACCCAGAACGGCGTTGTTGATCTGCGTATCGTCCTGCCAGCCGAAGACGACCGGGTCGGCATAATCGAGCGGTCGCAGGCAGACCACATCTGCGTCGACCCAGATGCCGCCGCGCTCGAAGAGGAGGCGGTACCGGAACCAGTCGGCGAAGAGTCCCACCGAGCCCGTACGCCGGTGCACGAACAGCGCCTCCCGGGGCAGGATCTCTCCGGCATCCCTGAGCCGCACGCCGGCTGGCACACCTGCCGGCTCGTCGTAGACGTAGAGGTGCACGGGATGGCCGTTCGCGACGAAGGACGCGAGGCAGAGCCGCTCCACGCGCGAGAGCGGCGCGCCGTGCCAGAACATGTGAATCACGGGCAGCATCGGCGGCACTCTACCGGAGCCGCGCCCGTGTCGTGCCTGAGCGTGCGGTCAGGCGCTGCGCCACTTCGCGACGTAGTCGAGCAATCCCGCGACGCCCGGCGCGCTCGTGCGTGCCGTCGCCGGATCGCGCACGGCCGGCGCGAGCTGATCGGCGAGCTTCTTACCGAGCTCGACGCCCCACTGGTCGAACGCGTTGATGCCCCACACGACGCTCTGCGTGAACACCTTGTGCTCGTAGAGCGCGATGAGCCGCCCGAGCGTCGCCGGATCGAGCCGCGGAAAGAGCACGATGGAGCTCGGACGTCCGCCGGGATGAACCTTGTGCTTGAGCAGCAGCCGTGCGCGCCTGGCGGGCAACTTCTGACCTTCCAGCGAAGCGCTCACCTGCTCCTCGGTCTGACCTTCCATGAACGCCTGCGCCTGCGCGAAGCAGTTCGCGAGAGCGAGGTCCTGCTGCGCCTGATTGCCGCAGGAGGAGTTCACGGGCGCGAGGAAATCGAGCGCCGCGCGCGCCGTTCCCTGGTGAAGGAGCTGGAAGAACGAGTGCTGTGCGTTGCTCCCGGGCTCGCCCCAGATGACCGGCGCGGTCTCCCATTTCACCGGTCTGCCGTCGGCGCGCACGGACTTGCCGTTGCTCTCCATTTCGAGCTGCTGGAGGTAAGCCGGAAAGCGGCGCAGGCGATCGTCGTAGGGCAACACCGCGAGGGTCGGGAGCTTCAGGAAGTTGACGTTCCAGATGCCGAGCAACCCCATGAGCGCGGGCAGGTTCTCGAGCCACGGCGCGCTGCGGAAGTGCTCGTCCATCTCGTGTCCGCCGGCGAGGAACGCGAGGAAGTTCTCGCGGCCGATCGCGATGGCGAGCGACACGCCGATGGAGGACCATACAGAGTAGCGGCCGCCGACCCAGTCCCACATCTGGAACCGGTAGTCGCGATGCACGCCGAACTCGTCCATCGCCTTGTGATTGACGGACACGGCGGCGAAGTGCTGACGCACCGCCGACTCACCGAGCTTCTCGATGAGCCACGCACGCGCGGTGCGCGCGTTGGTGAGCGTCTCGAGCGTGCCGAAGGTCTTCGACGAGACGATGAACAGTGTCGAGTGCGGGTCCGCCGTCTCGAGAACGTCCGCCAGGTGACAGCCGTCGATGTTGGAGACGAACTCGCAGCGAGGCGCGCCGCGCGTGTACTCGCGCAGCGCTTCGACGGCCATCGCAGGTCCGAGATCCGAGCCGCCGATGCCGATGTTGACGACGAGCGTGAACGGGCGGCCCGAGCTCCCCCTGATGTCGCCGTTCCTCACACGCTCGGCGAACGAGAGCATCCGCTCGCGCTCGGCGAGGACGTCGCGCGCGATCTTCTCGCCGCCGATGCCCGCTCCCTGCGGCTGACGCAGCGCAACGTGCAGCACGGCACGTCCTTCCGTGATGTTGATCTTCTCGCCCCGCCACATCGCCTCGATGCGCTCCCGCAGACCGATCGCGTCCGCGAGACTGCCCAGAGTCGTGAGTACGGGCGCGTCGAGCTGCTGGCGGGAGAAATCGAACAGCAGCCCTGCGGCCTCCCGTGAGAAATCCGTGAAACGAGCGGATCCGGCGCAGAGCTCGCGCGGACTCACGGTGGCGATACGCTTCGCATGAGCCGTGAGCTCCTTCCAGGCCGGCGTGAGCGGGCCCGGCACGGGGCGTGACGTCATCCCTGTCCTCCTCTTGTTCTTGAGCCCGCCGCCGATGCTTCAGCGGCGGTAGAAGTCCGCGATCGAATCTACCACGTACTGGAGCTGCGCCTCGCTGAGCTCGGGGTAGATGGGAAGCGCGAGCGTCTCTTGCGCTGCACGCTCGGCTTCCGGGAAGTCCCCGGCCTTGTGCCCGAGGTACGCGAAGCACTGCTGCAGATGGAGCGGAATCGGGTAGTAGATCTCGGTTCCGACGCCGGCGCCGGCGAGGTACTGGCGCAGCTCGTCGCGCCGCTCGACCCGGATGACGTACTGGTTGTAGATGTGGCGCACGCCGGGCAGCGCCTTCGGCGTCCGCACGCGATCACCCAGTCCGGCGCGCGCAAAGGCCGCGTCGTAGAAAGCCGCGTTGCGCTGGCGCGCGGCACTCCAGCCGTCGAGGTGCGGAAGCTTCACGTTGAGCACGGCTGCCTGCAGCTCGTCGATCCGGAAGTTTCCGCCGATGAACGCGTGGTAGTACTTCGGCTTGCCGCCGTGCACGCGCAGGATGTCGAGCCGCTCGGCAAGCGCCGCGTCGTTCGTGACGCACATCCCTGCATCGCCGAAGGCACCCAGGTTCTTCGTCGGGAAGAACGACAGGCAGCCGATGTCGCCGAAACTGCACGCACGCTTTCCGTTTGCATCCGCGGCGCCGATCGCCTGGGCAGCGTCCTCGATGACGCGCAGCCCGTACTCCCGCGCGAGCGCCATCAGCGCATCCATGTCCGCGACCTGACCATAGAGGTGCACGGGCATCAGCGCCTTGACGTGACCACCGGTGGCGCGGTGAACCAGCTTACCGTCGCTCCGCTCGCACTCTGTCTCGATGAACGCGCGTACCGCCGCGGGCGAGATGTTGAAGGTGACGGGATCGATGTCACAGAACGCCGGGCGCGCACCCGTGCGCGCGATGGTGCCGGCCGTGGCGAAAAAGGTGTACGGCGTGGTGATGACCACGTCGCCCGCGCCGATCTCGAGTGCCATGAGCGCGACCAGCAGCGCATCGGTGCCGGACGAAACGCCGATGCCGAACCGGCACTGGCAGTACTGCGCCACGCTTGCCTCGAGCTCCCTGACCGCAGGGCCGAGGATGAATGCCTGGCTGTCACAGACCCTGCGTATCGCAGCCTGGATCTCTGCCTCGAGCGCGCGGTACTGGGGCTTAAGATCGAGGAGCGGCACCCGCATCGCGGGGCTGCGTCCGGTTGGCGGATTCGACATGGACACTCCGGCAAGCGCGACGGCCGGCAATTCTAGCAGAGGGGGTATCCCCTTTCCGGCTAGCGGCGGTAACCGTAGTACTCGCAGAACCAGTCGACGAAGCGCCGCACACCGACTTCGATCGGCGTGGCAGGGCGATAACCGACGTCCGAGACGAGATCGTCGATGTCCGCAAAGGTCTCCGGCACGTCCCCGAGCTGCATGGGCAGCATGTTCTTCTCGGCCTTGCGCCCGAGGCACTCCTCGATCACCTCGATGTAGCGCATCAGCTCGACCGGACGGTTGTTGCCGATGTTGTAGATGCGGAACGGCGCCTTGCTCGAGGCGGGATCTGGAGCGTCGCCGTTCCAGTCCGGATTCGGCTGCGCGACGCGGTCGGTCGCACGCACGACGCCCTCGACGATGTCGTCGATGTAGGTGAAGTCGCGCTTGTGGTGTCCGTAATTGAAGACGTCGATGGGCCTGCCTTCCAGGATGTTCCGCGTGAAAAGGAACAGCGCCATGTCGGGCCGGCCCCAGGGGCCATAGACGGTGAAGAAGCGCAGTCCCGTCGTGGGAATTCCGAAGAGTGCCGAGTAGTTGTGCGCCATGAGCTCGTTGGCGCGCTTCGTCGCCGCGTAGAGCGAGAGCGGGTGGTCCGCGATCTCGTGCACCGAGAACGGCATCTTCGTGTTCGCGCCGTACACGGAGCTCGTGGAGGCGTACACCAGATGCTCTACGCCGTTGTGCCTGCAGCCCTCGAGCACGTTGAGCGTGCCGGTGACGTTGCTGCGCACGTAGGCATGCGGATCCTCGAGCGAGTAGCGCACGCCCGCCTGCGCGCCGAGGTGCACGACGCGCTGGAACTTCTCGCGCGCGAAGAGCTCGGCCATCGCCTTCTCGTCCGCGAGGTCGATCTTCACGAAGCGGAAGCCCGGCTCCTTCTCGAGAAGGGCGAGCCGCGCCTTCTTCAGCGAGACGTCGTAATACTCGTTGAGATTGTCGAGGCCGACGACCTCGTCGCCGCGGGCGAGGAGCCGCCGCGCCGTGTGGAATCCGATGAACCCGGCGGCGCCGGTGACGAGAATCTTCACCATCGACCTCCTTGTGCTCTAGAGGCGGCCGTCCACTTCGTGCGCCCGGAACACGTGCTTGATGTCGTAGAGCACGTGGTTCCTGCGGCAGAGCCTGCGCACCCCTTCCGC
>Ga0207874_1000879_pt1 | contig 39176 bp, 25 predicted proteins | sample HigsolmetaAR201D_FD_184833 | JGI IMG/M metagenome (GOLD analysis project Ga0207874, IMG submission 184833) | Ionic liquid and high solid enriched microbial communities from the Joint BioEnergy Institute, USA - AR20-1-D (SPAdes) (version 2) ...
GCTACTCGAGCCCATCGGCTGGCTGCCACCGGCCGAGTACGAGGAGGCCTATTGGCGCGCAAGAGACGAGAGGCCCATGCTGGCGCCTCTCGAATAACCAGGTCTCCGATAAACCCGGTGCGGTTCAAGGTCCGGATCGGCGCCCGGATCGCCGAGCACGACTATGGCGCCCAGTGGTTCGGCAACTTCGAGGAAGGCGACGGCATCCGCCACGTCTTCGCGCGTCTCGATCAGCGTACGCTGGGCATGAACCTCCGTGTGAATTACGCGGCGGCGCGGGATCTGACGCTGGAGCTGTACGCGGAGCCGTTCGTGAGCACGGGTACGTACACGGACTTCCGGGTGCCGAGCGAGACGCCGGACGCGGCGTCGTTCGCGGACCGGTTCGTGCCGTATGCGCCGCCGGCATCGGTGGCCACGGCGTTCCGATTCCGGCAGCTCCGGACGAACGCGGTGGCGCGGTGGGAGTACCGGCCGGGCTCCACGCTCTACCTGGTCTGGTCCCACGGCCGGCAGGGATCGGCGTCGGATCCGGCGCGGCGGGACTGGATCCGGGAGTACCGGGACCTGCTCGACCTGCACCCGGACAACACGTTCCTGATCAAGGTGGCGTACTGGCTGAACCGCTAGCCCGGGCCGGCGGTCGTGGCCGGGGCCGCGGGGGCGCCGTCGGCATCAACGATGCCGGCGGCGCGTTGCTTGGGAGACCTGCCCATGGGAGGATCGGGCCGGGCGGGGGCGGCGGGGCGCGGCTGGCGAAGAAGGCAGGGGGCGCCGGGGCCACGACCGTCGGCGCTCATCGGCCACGGGGGGCGGTGTCTGGATCGTCAGGGGCCATTGGCGGCGCCGTCCCCGGGCCGCGCAGGGAGCGCCAGCGGCCGGGTCGGCTTCGCCGTTCGATGCCGGCCGTGCCGCGCACGCCCTGCCGTCCGTCTCGCCGGGCGCCGGGCCCGGGTCCGGAGCCGTGGGGACATCCCCGGGTGAAGTCGTGGGGGCGTGGCCCGCGCCCGGTCAGCCGCCGCAGCCGCCGGGCGCGTCGCCGGTCCAGAGCATTCTGTAGTTCTCCGGATGCAGCCGGGCGCCCGCGGCGGCGAAGTAGCGGGTCCAGAACTCGCGCACGGCCACGCCGTTCGGGGAGGTGGGGTCCGCGCCGACCACGAGGACGCAGGCCCCGTCGAGGCGTGGGATGAGTCCGCGCTCGCGGTTCCGGTCGATCCAGTCGGGCGGGGGCATCCCGTCGGGTCGGCTCATCTCGATGCCGTGGGCGGACTGGAGCATGTCGGAGAGGAGCACGAGGGTGGTGGGGCGGCCCGCCGCGTCCTGCATGAACTCCGCGGCCACGTGGAGGGTGGCGAAGAGGTCGGTGGTGGGCAGGCGGCCCGCGGCCTCCGCGTCGTAGAACGTCCGTGCCACGGAGCTCGCGGCCCGCTGCACGGCCTCGAGGCGTTCCCGGTCGAGGGAGGTGGGGCGGGCGGGGTTGCGGGGTCGGGGCACGGTGTCCGCCCAGCGGAGCGCGTCGTCCTCCTGGGCCTGGCGCTGGTGGACGCGGAGGAGGACGATCCGGTCTCCGTACGACAGCTTCTGGATGATGCGGTCCAGGGCGCGCCGGCTCTCGGCCAGGCGCGCGTCGTTCTGGCTGCCGGACAGGTCCAGGGCCACGACGTACTGACGGCCGGGCGGGGTGGCGGCGGCGTCGGCGGTGCCGGTGCGGTCCGCATCCGGTGCGCACCCGGCGGCGGCGAGGAGGGCGGTCAGCAGGGCGACGAAGGCGTTGGCGGGCGACGTCGCCCCAGGCCGCCCCCGGGTCCCGCGGAACGCTCCGCGGCCCAGCCAACCCGAAGCCACGGTCGGGAAGGCCGGCGCTGCGCGACAGGGGGCGCTCATGCGGCCTGCGCCCGGTCGGGCGTGGTCTGCGGGTCCACGGCGGGCTCGGCGGCGGGCACGGCTGGTGGCGGGGTGGCCGCGCTCCTCACCGGGCCCGGTTCGCCGGGCCTGTCGACCTCCAGACTTCCGAGCGTGGGCGGAGCGTTTGCGGCCTGGCCCGGCACAGGTCCCGGGTCCGTATCGGCGCGGGCCGCACCGGCGCTCATCGGGTTCCGTGCGACGTCGGCGTCTGCCCCCCTCGCGGCGTTCCGCTCGTTCCCGGGGGCGGCCGTCGGCGCGGGAGGTGTCCCGGCCTGCAGTTCGGCCATCGCGCTCGCCGGAGACCATGGTTCCGGATCCCCATCTCCGATCAGCGCAGCGGCGCGGCGCCGCAGGCGCTCGAAGCGCTGCTGCTGCCGGAGGAGCTCCGCGGGCGGGGTCAGCCGGCCGTCCTCCTCCCGCGGCGCCAGGTGGAACGCGCCCGGCCGCCGGAACGCGGCGATGTTCGCGGTGTCGATCCCGCGGGCGCGGGCGTTCTCCGCCCGGAAGCGCGGGATCACGGCGCGGAGCCGGTCCGCCTTCGCTTCCCAGCCCTGGAGCGGCCGGGAGTTCAGCAAGTAGCTCGCGGCCGCGAACTCCTGCCGGATGCAGGTGTCCAGCCGGGCCAGCTCCCGGCGTCGGCGCGCACATTCGTGGCGCAGCTCGCGCAGTTCCCGGCGCAGCTCCGCGGCGTGGGGGTTGTCCGGCCGGCCGCGGACGGAATCGTGGGTCGCGAGGTACGCGGCGAGGGCGGCGGCGATGGCGAGCACGATGTTGAGGAGCAGGATCGGCTCGTTCATGCGCGCGATCACGTTCGCGTAGTCCGCCCGCTCGAGGCGCTGGTCGCGGACGCGGAGCGCGGCGTCGAGCTGGCGTTCGGCCGTGCCGATCCGTTCCAGGTCCCCGGCGGCCCGGGCGTCGGCGAGCGCGGCCTGGAGCTCGGCGACCTGCGCCTCGACCTGCGCGACCCGTTCGGCGGTCGAGCGCTCGAGCTGCTCGCGGGCGAGCCAGAGGAACGCGACCACGGTGAGAATGCCGGCCAGGCTGGCCAGGGCCGCGAGCCCGAACTGCCGCCGGTGGCCGCGGATCGTCGTTGCCGCGGAGGGTTCTTCCGCCTCGTGCATCGAGGTGCGACGTCGCATCGATTCCCCGAACACGTGGGCGAGGAAGACGAGGAAGACGATCACGCCGAGGGCGAGGACGGACGCGTCGATCTGGTGCAGGGTCCGGGCGACGACGCGGTACGCGCCGCCGAGGATGCCGAGCTGCTCGGAATCCGCCACCACCTGGCGCCAGGCCGCCTCCGCGCCCGGGTCGCTGGGGAGCAGCTCGGAGAAGACCGGCACGTTGGCGACCCAGTCCACGAGCACGAGGAGGGTGATCAGCGTCCAGTACTTCCAGCGCGCGAAGAAGCGGCGCACCTCGATGGCCGCGTGCGTGGCGGGGAGCTCGGCCTCGGCCCGCTCCAGGTCGCGGGCCGTCCGGGCGGCGTGGGACTCGGCCAGCTCCAGCTCCACGAGCTCGTGCTCGTAGTCCGAGAGGCGCGCATCCGCCCGCTCGGCGCAGCGCTGGACGGCGTCCTGCACATGGGTGCGCACCCGTTCCGTCCACCCGCGGAAGATGGCGCACGCACGGGTGATGAGGTCCTCTTCCTCCGGCACGGATTCGTATTCGACGTCGGCCCGGGGCAGCTTCGCGGCGGCGGCGGCCTGCGCCATCGCCACCGCCGAGGCCTCGAGCTCCGCCGCGCGCTCCTCGAACCACAGGTCCGCCGGCCTGCGGACCGCGTGCAGCCCGGAGCGCGCGCCGCCGGCATCCGGGTCCGATCCGGGCCTCGCCCGGCGCACGCGCCAGAGCCTGCGGGGGATGGAACCGATCCAGCGGAGGCGGGCCGTGCGGTTCGCGAGCGTAGGGTGCATACCACTCCCCTCGACCACCGGGTGAACGCGCGTCCGGAGCTCCGTCGGGCGTGGAGCGCCGGACCCGCCCCAGGTACGCAAGAAGAGTGAAACGGGCGGCCGCGGCGCCCGGGACGGCTCGTTGAATTCATTGACGCCGGCGCTCGCCGCGCACTACTTTGGGCGGCGATCCAACAACAACCTTCGAGGCGCGTGACCGCGGGCACCGCCGGATGGTCCGGCGCGTGTCCGGGCGCCGTCCATTATCCGTGGAGGGCTCATGGCCAGATTCCGACCGCTGTCTCTCGCAATCGCGGTGCTCGCGCTCGCGCTGTCCGCCGCGGCGGACGTTGCGGCGCAGCGTGGGCAGGAGCCGCCCACGCCCGCGCGCAAGGAAGGCGAGGGTGAGGGCCCGTACCGCCGGCTGATCATCCGGGGTGCGACCGTGATCGACGGGACCGGCGCGCCGCCGCAGGGACCGATGGACATCGTGATCGAGGGCAACCGGATCGTGGAGGTGCGCTCGGTCGGGTATCCGCACCTGCCCATCAACGAGTCGCGCCGGCCGCAGGGTGCGGATCGCGAGATCGACGCGACCGGGATGTACGTGATGCCCGGCTTCGTGGACCTGCACGTGCACGCCGGCGGCGGGTCGAAGAACCCGGCGGAGTACGCCTACAAGCTCTGGCTCGCGCACGGCGTGACGACGGTGCGCGGCGTCAGCCTCGGGCCCTTCGACTGGTCGATCCAGGAGCAGGCGCGGAGCGCTCGGAACGAGATCGTGGCGCCGCGGATCTTCAACTACCAGCGGCCGGGGAGCGGCTGGGACCGGGGGCCGATCGACTCGCCCGAGAAGGCCAGGGAGTGGGTCCGCTGGGCGGCGAGCCGTGGGATCGATGGCCTGAAGCTGTCCGCCCATGATCCCGAGATCATGGCCGCGCTGATCGATGAGGCGAAGAAGCACAAGCTCGGCACCACGGCGCACCTGGCCCAGATGGGCGTGGCGAACATGAACGCGCTGGATGCCGCCCGCCTCGGCCTCGGGACGGTGACCCACCACTACGGGCTCTTCGAGTCCATGTACGAGGAGAACGACATCCAGCCGTTCCCGGTGGACTACAACTACAACGACGAGCAGCATCGCTTCGGCCAGGTCGCCCGGCAGTGGAACCTGGTGAAGCCGCGGGGCGAGAAGTGGAACGCGCTGCTGAAGGAGTTCAAGGAGCTGGGCGTCACGCTGGACCCGACGTTCACGATCTACGAGGCCAGCCGGAACGTGATGGCGGCGCGGACCCGGGAGTGGCACGACAAGTACACGCTCCCGTCCCTCTGGGAGTTCTATCAGCCGAGCCGGGAGGCGCACGGGTCCTACTGGTTCGACTGGACCACACACGATGAGGTGGCGTGGAAGAACTACTATCGTGTGTGGATGCAGTTCGTGAACGACTACAAGAACATGGGCGGCCGGGTCACGACCGGGTCGGACGCCGGTTTCATTTACTCCACGTACGGGTTCGGGTACATCCACGAGCTGGAGCTGCTGCAGGAGGCGGGCTTCCATCCGCTGGAGGTGATCCGCTCCGCGACGATGTACGGTGCGCAGACGCTGTTCGAGCCGAAGGGCGAGCGGATCCAGTTCGGGGTGATCCGGCCGGGGATGCTGGCGGACCTGGTCATCGTGCCGGAGAACCCGCTCCAGAACTTCAAGACGCTGTACGGGCACGGCTTCCCGCGGCTGAACGACCAGACCGGGAAGGTGGAGCGGGTCGGTGGCGTGAAGTACACGATCAAGGATGGGATCGTGTACGACGCGAAGAAGCTGCTCGAGGACGTGGCGCGGATGGTGGAGGAGGCGAAGCGCGCGCAGCGCGTGGCGGCGGACTCGCAGGACCAGTGATCGACGTCGGCGCCGGGGCGGCCCCGTGCCGCCCGCGGGCGCGGTGCTGCGCCGGTCCTCGATGAGCCGGGCGGATCCCCGGATCCGGGACGCCCTGGCGGACGGAGCGGCGCGGGAGCATGGCTTGGCGGCCGGAGCCCGATGGTGGGCTCCGGCCGTTGGCGTGTCAATGCGTCGAGCATCGGGTGGGCCGCGGTGGACGGGGGCGGCAAAGTTCTTGCCTCCGGGGACCCGGGCGACGTAGAGTAGGCCCATCGCCCACCTCGGATCCGGCCGGTCCGCCGTCTCCCGTTCCGTGACGCCCACGGACCCGCCAACGCAGGAGGCGCAGATGAAACCGGTCTACTGGTTGACTCTCGTGGCGGTCGTCGCCTTGCCTGCGGTGGCTCGAGCCCAGGTGATCCGTGGCGTCGTGATCGACGAGGAAACGGACACGCCCATCGCCGCGGCGGCGGTCCAGCTCCTGGACCGATCGGGCAACGTCGTGGCCGCGGCGATGTCCAACAGTGCCGGTACGTTCCTGATTTCGACGAATCGGACCGGGCCGCATTACATCCGCGCCATCCATGTCGCCTACCAGGAGATGGCCCCGGCGAGTCTCGAACTGCGCCTCAACGAGTCGACGGTCCTCATCCTGAAGCTGGGCCGTGCGGTGCACCCGATCGAGCCGATGGTCGTGGTGGGTCGCGCGCGGGGACAGGTGGCGGCGTTCCGGGAGCGGGCCAGGCACGGGGCGTTCGGGAGATTCATTACGCGGGAGGAGCTCGAGGCGCGGCCGATGGCCACGGGCCCGGAGCTGCTGCGGGGGCTGGCCGGGGTCTCGGTGGTGCAGGCCGGCACCTCGGGGCACCTGATCTACATGAATCGGCAGAACGGCGGCTGTCTGCCCACGATCTACATCGACGGCGTGATGGTCGACCAGTCGATGGGCCCGCTGGACAGCTGGACGCGGGCGGAGGTCCTGGAGGGGATCGAGATCTACCCGGGTGGCATCGGCGCTCCGTATCCGCTGATGGAGAAGCGGGTGGGCTCGAAGCCGGGGTGCGGCGTGATCGCGTTCTGGACGCGGGAGTACGAAGGCGATGGGGGGCCGGTGAGGTTGGGGCGGCTGGCGAAAGGGGTCGGGAGTTTCGTGCTCGTCACGGGCCTGCTCCGGGCGATCGTGCACTGAGCGGCCACTGACTTGCGGCGGCGTGGATGGATCGAGGGGGTCGACCGTCGAGCGGTCGGCCCCCTCGGATCGTTCGGGCGCCGGGCGTTTGCCGTCGCGTCCCGGCTATCTTCGCCCCGTGCGGGTCAGGAGCCGAGCTCCTGGGCCACATCCGCGAAGGCGCGGAGCCGGCGTGCGTCCAGCGTACGCCCTTCCGCCTCGGCCTTCGCCGCATCTTCCCGTGCCAGATCCGCCGCGCGGGTCAGGATCTGACGGCGGTCCTCACCGGCCGGCATGCGCTCGGCCCGGTCCAGCTCCGCGGCCAGGTGCGCGAGCCGCTCGGCGTCCGCGCCGCGGGAGCGCACGAGCTGGTCGAGATAAGCCCGCGCCACCGTGAAGTGGGCCGGCCACACGAACCGCGGCTGGAGCTGCGGATTGAACTCCTCGAAGCGCACGAGCTTGGCGGCCTCGATCTCGTTCTGCGAGAGGTACTCGCTCGGGGTCAGCTCGAAGACGTCCAGCCCGCGCGTGATCTCGGAGCCGTAGATGTACCCGTTGTACCAGTACACGGACCAGTAGCCGCCGAGCATGAGCTGGGTGTCGCTGAGCGGGCCGCGGTCGAAGTACGCGATCTCCACCGGGTTCTCGGGGTCGGTGAAGTCGAAGATGGAGAGCCCGCCCTGGTACCAGCCCTGGACCATGATGTCGCGGCCGGGGACGGGGATGAGCGATCCGTTGTGCGCCACGCAGTTCTCGGTCATGGTCTGGGGCGCCGGCATCTTGTAGTAGCCGCGGAACACGAGCTTGCGGTCCACGATGTCGAAGATGGCGTTCGCGCCCCACTCCATGGGATCGGTCTCACGGCAGCGGGGTGCCATGCCGCCGCCCCACTCGTCGGTGTAGACGACCCGGGTGCCGTCGTTGTTGAAGGTGGCCGAGTGCCAGTAGGCGAAGTTCTGGTCGACCACGGCGTCGATGCGGCGGGGGTTCACCGGGTCCGAGATGTCGAGCAGGATCCCGTTGCCGGAGCAGGCGCCGGCGGCGAGCCCGATCTCCGGGTAGACGGTGATGTCGTGGCACTGGTTCGTCTGGGCGCTGGTCTGGGTGCCCGGGCCGTGATCCCCGCCGGGCCAGAGGCCGGCGATGTTGCCGGTCTCATCCGCGAAGATGCGCGGCTCGCTGACGATGCGCGCCAGGTGCGGGGCGGCGAGGGGGACCTGGATCACCTCGATGCGGAAGTACGAGGTGTTCGGGTCCTCGGCCGGGCCCAGGGGCGAGCAGCCCTCCAGCTCGGAGCCGGAGCGGGCGATGCTCGTGCCGGACACGTAGACGTAGACGTGGTCCGGGTCGTTCGGCACGGTCACGAGCGTGTGGGTGTGGGAGCCGCGGCAGGTCTGGACGGCCGCCACCTGCTTCGGGTTGTCCAGGTCCGAGATGTCGAAGATCCGGACGCCGCGGAACCGCTCGGTGCTGACCGAGTCCTGCACGCCCTGGGTGCCGCAGTCCACGCGGCCGCGGGTCTCCTCCACGGAAATGAAGAGCAGGTTCCCGTAGATCGACGGGTCGCCCTGGCCGCCGGGGCACACGAAGCTCGCGCGGAGCCTGGGCGCCTTCGGGTCCGAGATGTCGTAGACCATGAACCCGTTGAAGTTGCCCAGGAACACGAGGTTGCCCTGGAAGGCGAGGTCGGTGTTGGCGAAGCCGATGTCGCCGGGGTTCGCGGTCGGGTTGAAGGCGTCCGGGCGCGGCACGTTGGCGACGTGCACCAGGTTGCGGATGGCGGTGCCGGCGTCGGTCCAGCCTGGGCGGAGTCCCACGCGCGGGTCGGCCGGGTCTTCGGCGGCGCGCTGCGCGGTCGGCTCCTGCTGCTGAGCGTGCGATTCGGCCGGGCCGGCGAACGGCGCGAGGGTGGCGAACGCCAGGCCGAGCGCCGGAGCGACCCATGACCTCCCCGGCCACCGAAGCTTCGCAGAGATTTCCATGGCGATCCTCGTTGATGTTTGGCTCCCGTCGGGTGACCGATCCCGCCTGTGGCCGGCCGGCGGCTCGCGCGCCGCGGCGCGGATCGAGCCGCCGGTCTCGCAGGCGGTGCTGGCGAATGGTGATAAGCTACCCGGAGACCGGGAATTGGTTGCGTACCGTCGGCGTGTGCGGCCCGGGTCCGGGGGCGGGCGGCAAGCGGACGGCTGCCCGCGGGGACTCCCGTCCGGCCGACGGTGTGCCGACCTCCCGACATTCGTTACTTTCCAAGTATGATCTCGGTTTCGAATCTTGGGAAGTCGTACGGGGAGCGGGTGCTGTTCTCGGGCGCCACGTTCCAGTTGAACCGCGGGGAGCGGTACGGGCTCGTGGGCGCGAACGGGTCGGGCAAGACCACGCTGCTCAACATCCTGGCGGGGAGCGTGGAGCCGACGGAAGGCAGCGTGTCGATCCCGAAGAACGTGCGGCTGGGCGTGCTCCGGCAGGACCAGTTCCTGTACGAGGACGAGGAGATCCTCGGGGTGGTGCTGGCGGGGAACCCGGAGCTGTGGTCGGCCATGGTCGAGAAGGAGGCCTTGCTGGCCCGGGCGCACGAGCACTTCGACGCGGACCGGTTCTCGCGGCTCGAGGAGACCATTCAGCGCCACGACGGGTACGCGGCGGAAGCGCGGGCGGCGGCGATCCTGGAGGGGCTCGGCATCCCCGCGGCCGTGCACCGGCGTCCGCTCTCCACCCTGTCCGGCGGGTTCAAGCTGCGGGTGCTCCTCGCGCAGGTGCTGGCCAGCGCGCCGGACGTGCTGCTCCTGGACGAGCCGACGAACCATCTGGACATCCTGTCGATCCGCTGGCTCGAGAAGTTCCTCCAGGAGTTTCCGGGCCCGGTGGTGGTGATCTCGCACGATCATCGGTTCCTGGACAACGTCGCCACGCACATCCTGGACGTGGACTACGGGACCGTGCAGCTCTACCGGGGCAACTACACGGCGTTCCTGGAGGAGAAGCGGGCGGTCCGGGAGCGGCGGGAGAAGGAGATCGAGACGCGGGAGCGGGAGATCGAGCAGCTCCAGCGGTTCGTGGACCGGTTCCGGGCGAAGGCGAGCAAGGCGCGGCAGGCGCAGAGCAAGGCGAAGCTGATCGAGAAGATGGCCGAGGAGCTGACGCCGCTGCCGGGCAGCTCGCGGAGGTACCCGAAGTTCCGGTTCACGCAGCGCCGGCCGAGCGGCAAGGAGGTGCTCCGGGTCCGGGGCGTGAAGAAGGCGTTCGGCGAGAACGAGGTCCTTCACGGCGTCGACCTGGAGGTGCGGCGGGGCGACCGGCTGGTGATCCTGGGCCCGAACGGGATCGGGAAGTCGACGCTGCTGAAGATCATCGTGGGCGAGCTGGAGCCGGACGCGGGCACGGTCGAGTGGGGCTACGAGACGCAGCCGGGCTACTTCGCGCAGGACCATCACGAGCAGCTCGGGGACGCGGACCCCACGGTCGAGGAGTGGCTCTGGAACTACTGTCCGGACAAGGACCGGGGGTACGTGCGCGGGCTGCTGGGGCTCATGCTCTTCACGGGCGACGACGGGGCGAAGCGGGTCGGCGCGCTGTCGGGGGGCGAAGCGGCGAGGCTGGTGTTCAGCCGGCTGATGCTGGAGCAGCCGAACGTGCTGGTGCTGGATGAGCCGACGAACCATCTGGACCTGGAGTCGATCGAGGCGCTGGTCGCCGCGCTGCAGAGCTACGAAGGCACGCTGATCCTGGTCTCGCACGACCGGTGGTTCGTGAGCCAGCTCGCCACGCGGGTGGTGGAGGTCCGTCCGGACGGGTTGAGGGATTTCCCGGGCACGTACGAGGAGTACGTGCGGGCGTGCGGGGACGACCACTTGGACGCGGACGTGGTGCTGGAGAAGGCCCGGCGGGACGGGGCGGAGGCGAGGCGGAAGGAGGGTGGCCGGGGTGGCCGGGGGAGTGGCGGTGGAGGGCGGGGGGAGAGGGGCGGCCCGCGGGCCGGGCGGGGCGGCGACGGCGGCCGTGGCACGGTCTCCCGGGCGCGCCTCGAAGCGCGGCGCGACGAGATCACGGCGGAGCTGGAGGCGGTCGAGGCGAGGATCGCGGAGATCGACGCGCTGTTCTGTCGGCCCGGCTACTATCAGGAGACGCCGCGGGAGGAGATCGCGGCGCTGGAGGGCGAGCGGGCGCGGCTCCAGTCCAAGATCGATCGGCTGATGGAGGCGTGGGAGGTGGTGGAGCTGGAACTCGAGGCAGCGAGGTGACTCGTGTCCGCAGTGGAGCGGATCCTGCCGCCGCTGATCGGGCTCGTGGCGTTCGGGGCGCCGCCCGTCTACCTGCTGTGGCAGGTCTGGCTCGCGCATCGGAGCCGGAATTGGCCGTCCACGACCGGACGGGTCCTGGACGCCAGGATCCGATATGACGAGCACCGGCTGCCCCGCGTCTACGGTTCGGCGTGGGTTCGCTACGAGTACCACGTGGACGGCCGCCGCTACACGGGCACCCGGGTGAAGTTCGGGGGGTGGTTGAACACGGACGTGAGGGCCGCGGGCCGGACCGTGGTCCGGTACCGTCCGGGCTCGCCGGTCTCGGTCCGTTACGATCCGCGCAAGCCGAGCCGGTGCACGCTGGAGCGCCGTCTCGCCGGGCTCGTCTGGATTTTCCTCGCGATCGGGCTCTTCATGACGGGGAGCATCTTCGGCGCACTGATGGGGTGGTGGGAGTAAGGGACGCCGATGGTCGAGCTCCCCGGCGTCGCCGGGTGCAGGACGGAGCCGTGGGCGCGTGATCAGCTACCCAACACCCGCGGCACGAGGGTGACCGCGAGGACCGTGATCAGGGCGATCAGGACCAGGTTGAGGAAGAACCCCGCGCGGACCATCTGGGAGATGGAAAGCCGTCCGGTGCCGTATACGATGGCGTTGGGCGGCGTCGCCACGGGCATCATGAAGGCGCAGCTCGCGGCGATGGCCACGGGGACGGTGAGGACCAGCGGGTGGTGTCCGACCCCGATGGCGAGGGAAGCGGCCACGGGGAGGAACGCGGCGGCCGTGGCGGTGTTGCTGGTGATCTCGGTCAGGAAGACGACGACTGCGGTCACGGTGCCGATGAGGACGATCGTGGGCCAGGCGCTCGCGCCGCTCAATGCCTCGCCGATCCAGCGGGCGAGGCCGGTACTCTCGATCGCGCTGGCGAGAGAGAGCCCTCCGCCGAAGAGGACCAGCACGCCCCAGGGCAGCCGCTGAGCATCGCTCCAGTTCAGCAGGACCTTCCGTTCGCCGCGCCAGCCGGCCGGGATCGTGAAGAGCAGCGCCGCGCCGGCGATGGCGATCCCGGCATCCGAGATGCCCGGGATGATGTCATCCAGGAGCGGGCTGAAGATCCACGCCGCCGCGGTCAACGCGGTGATCCCACCGACCATGTACTCCTCGCGGGATGGCGGGCCGAGCTTCTCCAGCTCGCTGCGGACCATCTCGCGGCCTTCGGCCTCCGAGCCTCCGGAGATGGGGTAGAGGACCCGGACGAGGAGCAGCCATGTGATCGGGAGGGCGATGGCGACGAGGGGCACGCCGATCAGCATCCACTGGCCGAACCCGATCCGGACCTGATAGGCCTCATCCATGAAGCCCGCCAGGAGCGCGTTCGGCGGCGTTCCGATCAGGGTGCCGATTCCGCCGATGCTCGCGCCGTACGCGAGCCCGAGCATCAGCGCGATTCCGAGGTTCGGGTCCCGCTCGCGGCCGCTCTGCTCGGCGAGCTCGAGCACGGATGCGGCCATGGGGAGGAGCATCACGACGGTGGCCGTGTTGCTGACCCACATGCTGATGAACGCGGTGGCGAGCATGAACCCGCCCACGAGCCGGCGCGGCGCGGTGCCGACGAACCCGATGATGTGGAGCGCCATGCGGCGGTGGAGCCCGCAGCGCTGGAGTGCGGCCGCGATGAGGAACCCGCCCAGGAACAGGAAGATGACCGGGTTCGCGTAGGGGGCGGCCGCCGCGTTGATGTTCGCGATGCCGAGCGCCGGGAGGAGGACCAGCGGCAGGAGCGCCGTGGCCGGGATCGGGAGCGCCTCGGTGATCCACCAGATGGCCATGAGCGCGCCGACGGCGGCGGTGTGCCATGCGTTGGGCGAGAGGCCGTCGGGCGGGGGCGCGGCGAGGATCGCGATGCACAGGAGCGGTCCCAGGACCAGCCCGATCCGGGCGGCGGTCCCGGTGCCGGCGCCGAAGCCGGCTTCGCCGTGCGGTGCTTTCACCGGCGCCGGGGAGCTCATGGGCGGGACCGGGCGGGTGGACGGATCTGTTCGGACGGAGACGAGGTGGCGCCTCTGGGCGCGCCGGGGCGGGGCGCGGTTCCCCGCCTCCCCAACGAGCGTGAGATCGGCGTCGTCTGGCGAATGGGCGTCATGCCTCCGCGGGTTCGTCCGTGTTCAGGGTGCGGTCGGATCCGGCGGCATTGACTTCCCTGGTCCGGGCAAGGGTCGGTGCCAGGAGCGGCAGGGATCGAGCCGCATGATGCGGCCGCGGGCCTGCCGCGCCGCGACCGTTCGCGCACCGTTCGGCCTACCGGGCGCGGCGAACGCGCGGCGCCGGCCCCGGGAGAACCCCCGGGGCCGGGATCCGGCGGGCTCATTGTGCCACGCGAGCGCCGGAGAGCGCAAGTCCGCGACGGGCCAGGGCCGCGTGGCTCATTCGTAGCGGAGCGCCCTGACCGGGTCGACGCGGGCCGCGCGGTGGGCCGGGACGAAGCCGGCGGCGAAGGCGAAGAGGGTGAGCGTGACGGCCGCGGCGGTCGTGGTGAGCGGGTCCACGCCCCGGAGCTCGAACAGGAGCGACTGTGCGGCGCGTCCGAGCCCCCAGGCGCCGAGGAGGCCTATGGCGCCGCCGATCCCGAGCATGATGGCGACCTGTCGGAAGACGAGCCGCCGGACATCGCCCGGGTTCGCGCCGAGCGCCATGCGCACGCCGATCTCCCGGGTCCGCAGCGCCACGGTGTACGCGAGCACGCCGTAGAGTCCGATCGCGGCGAGGAGCGTGGCGAGCCCCGCGAACGTGGAGGACAGCATGCCGATGATGCGGTCCACGAACACGTTGTACTGCACCACCTGGTTCATGGTGTACAGCGCCTGGACGGGGAGGTTCGGGTCGAGCCGCGATACGACCTGCGGGATGGCGCGCATGATCTGCGCCGCGTCGACCGTGGAGTGCACGTAGAACGACATGCTGCTGATGTACGGGTACTGCCGCCACGGCACGTAGAAGACGGGCGGGACCTCGTTCTTGACCTCCGAGTACTTCGCGTTCCGGACCAGCCCCACGATCTCGATGTCGAGCTCGGTTTCACCCGAGTACGCCATCCGCTTGCCGACCGCGTCCCGGCCGAGCCCGAACTTCTCGGCGAACGCCTCGTTCACGATGGCCACGTTCGCGGTGCCGGCGTTGTCCGCGAGGGTGAATTCCCGGCCCGCGAGGAGCTGCACGCCGAGGGTGGAGAAGAAGCCCGCGCCCACGACGTTGTAGTTCGAGTGCACGTCCGTGTCCGGCCCGCGCTCGAAGCCCTCGACGGACACGTCGGTGCCCCAGTTGTTGCCGGCCAGCACGGGCACCATGGCGGTGGTGACGGAGACCACGCCCGGCAGGGCGGCGAGCTCTTCCTCGAGGCGCGCGAAGAAGAGCTTGGAGCGGTCGGCGTCGTAGCCGTTCAGCCCGGGCGAGACCGTGAAGGTCACGACGTTCTCCACGCGCATCCCCAGGTCCACGCGGCTGATGTTGTCGAGGCTCCGGATGAAGAGCCCTGCCGTGACGAGGAGCGCCATGGAGAGGGCGATCTGCGCGGTCACGAGCGCGGAACGGAAGCGCGCGGCGGAGCGTGTGCCCGTGAGGTTGCCGGCCGCTCCCCGGAGGGTGGACACGAGGTTCGGCCGCGTGCTGTGCAGGGCGGGGAAGAGGCCGAAGAGCAGCCCGGTCAGGACCGAGAGCCCGCCGGTGAAGAGCAGCACGGGCACGTTCAGCTCGATCTGGAGTGCGATCGCGGCTTCCGGCGGCATGATCGCGGCGACGGCGGCCAACGTCCACCGGGCCACGAGCAGGCTCACGACCCCGCCGAGCAGGGCGAGCACGACGGACTCGAGGAGGAGCTGGCCGATCACGTGCCGGCGGCCGGCGCCGATCGAGAGGCGGACGGCCATCTCGAGGCTGCGGTTCGCGCCGCGGGCGAGGAGCAGGTTCGCGGTGTTCGCGCAGGCGATGAGGAGGACGATGCCCGTCGTCGCGAGCAGCATCAGGAGCGGGACGCGGGCTTCGCGGTGCCAGTCGCTCTGGCCGCGGCGCCCGTCCTGGACGACGATCTTCTTGGCCCGGAACTGGGCGAGCGTCTGGTCGCTCATCCCGGTCTGGAGCGGCGCTTCGACGTCGTTGATGATCGACCGATAGACCGCGTTCAGCGACGCGGCCGCCTGTTCCGGGGTGGCGCCCGGCTTCAGCCGGCCGAAGAGGTAGATCCAGTAATTGCGGCGGTCCTCGAACCCGTCGAACGTGGGGTGCAGCACCCCGCGCATGGATATGGGGACGAAGACGAGCGGGCGCGAGCCGAGGGTCGTGCCCTCGAAGCCGCGCGGCGCGATGCCGACAATGGTGAACGGGCGGCCGTTGATCATGATGGTCCGGCCGACCGCGTTCGGGTCCGCGCCGAGCCGGGTCTCCCAGTACGAGTAGCTGAGCACGGCCACGTAGTGCCCGCCGATCGTCTCGTCATCGGCGGGGCCGAGGAGCCGCCCGCGGGCCGGCTGGATCCCGAGCAGGGGGAAGTACGAGCCGGACACCATCATCCCCTGGCCGTTCAGCGTCTGGTTCTCGTAGGCGACGTTCGCGCCGAACAGCCGGTGGGCCGCGATCCCGCTCAGGGCGGTCTCCGCGGCCTCCAGGTCCCGGAACATCGGGTAGCTGAACACGTCGTCGCAGCTCCCGGCCTGGTTGCAGGACGTGGAGCCCGGCTTCGGTCCGGGCGCGGACAGGTTCACGAGCCGGTGGGGCTCGTGCACGGGCAACGGCCGGCGCAGGATCTGGTCGAAGAGGGAGTAGATGGCGGCGTTCGCGCCGATCCCGAGGGCCAGGGAGAGGATCGCGATGGAGGTCACGAAGGGAGATTTGAACAGAGTCCGAAACGCCAGCTTCACGTTGCGCATCTCGTCTGTCCTGCTCCGGGTCCGTTGACACGGTTCGGCGGCCGGCCGTGGGGCATGCCGGGGCACGCCGGGCCTGTGGGCTCTACGGATTGGATGGGCGGAAAGTGTCCTTGGTTGCGCCGACCGGGAGCCGGCGTCGGTGGGTGGCGGGACCGGGGGCGCGGCGAGTCGCCGCGGCGCGGTGTTCCGGCCGGCGTCCGGCGTTGCGTGCGCCCGCGGGGCGGGGGCAAATTCGGGGCGCGCACATGTCCCCTTCGAACCCGGGTATTGCCATGCACGGCCGCAGGGTCATTCTCACGCTCCTGTTCCTCGTCCCGGCCGCCGCAGAGGCGCAGCAGCCCCGGCTCCCGCCGGAGGTCCGGGCGGCGGCGGACGGGATCACCGCCGCGCAGCTCGCGCGGGATGTGGAGTACCTGTCCTCGGATGCGCTGTTCGGGCGGAACACGCCATCGCCGGGCTTCGACAGCGCGGCCGCGTGCATCGCGCGGAGGCTCGAGCGGGCGGGTGTCAAGCCGCTGGGCGACGGCGGGACGTACTTCCAGCATTACGAACTGCGCGAGGAGCGGATCGACACGACGGGCGCGTATCTGGAGGTCGGCGGCCGGACGTTCCGGTTCGGCGAGCACTTCGTGATGGGCTCGTTCGCCGGGCCGGTCTCGGGCACCCTCCCGGTGGTGTACGTGGGGCACGGCTGGGTCGTGCCGGAGGCGGGGATCGATCCGTACAGGGACGTGGACGTGCGGGGCAAGCTGGTGCTCGCGGAGTCCGCGGATCCGCCGCCGGAGCTCGGGATCCGGCGGATCGGGCGGGTCTACGTGAACGGGAGCTCGCCGCTCGTGGAGGCTGCGCGCCGGGGCGCGGCCGGCGTGCTGTTCGTGGCGGGACCGGAGGCCATTGCCGGCTGGGACCGGCTGCGGCGCATGAACCTCGCGCGCCTGGAGATGCACCCGGTCGTGCCGTCCGCGTACGCGGCGGCGCCCATCACCTCCCTGCTGCTCGGGGAGGAGGCGGCCCGTGCGCTGCTGGGGGATGCGCTCACCGGGGCCGGCGGCAGGACCGGGCAGGCGGCGGAAGCGACGTCGCGTGAGCTGGGATCCCGCGTCACGATCCGGATCCCGCTCGCCGAACGCACGGTCCATCGGCCGTACAACGTGGTGGCGATGATCGAGGGGAGCGACCCGGTGCTCCGGAACGAGTACATCACGGTGGCCTCGCACCTGGACGGCGCGGTCGGGGACCAGGTGGTGGACGGGGACGGGATCTACAACGCGGCGGACGACAACGCGACGGGGAGCGCGGCGAACCTGGCGATCGCGGAGCAGCTCATGCGCGCGCCGCGGCCGAAGCGCTCGATCATCTTCATCTGGGACAGCGGGGAGGAGCGGGGGCTGTGGGGGACGAGGCACTTCGTGCACTCGTCGCCGGTTCCCCTCGAGAACATCGTGGCGCACATCAACATCGACATGATCGGCGCGAACCGGGCGCCGGGGTTCGCGGACTCGGCATCCGCGGGCGTGACCGGGCCGAACGAGGTCTACCTGATCGGCCCGGGCGTGCTGAGCGAGCGGGCGGATTCGCTGCTGGAGCGGGTCAACCGGTCATACCTCGGGATGCGGTTCAACCGGGAATTCGACCGGCCCGACCACGAGTTCTTCTATCCGCGGACGGACGCCGGGCCGTTCCTGGAGCGCGGCGTGCTGACCATCGGCTTCTTCACGGGGCTGCACGACCGTTACCACCTGCCGGCGGACGAGGCGCGGTACCTGGACCCGGCGAAGATGGAGACGGTCGCCCGGACGATCTTCGCCGCGCTCTGGGCGCTGGCGGACGCGGAGGAGCGACCGGGCATCGACAAGGAGATCCCGCCCGCCGTTCCCCGCTACCGGTAGCGGCACGGGCCGCGCCCCGTTGCCGTTCCTGCACGACGGAGGCTGTCGTACGGCGGCAACACTCGGCGGGCCGGCGGCGTGGGGGCGCGCGGGCTCCGGCGTTCCGAACGTCCGGCCGCACAACGGATAGCGAGGTCGGGCGCAGTCCATGGCCGGATGGGTCCGATCCTTGCTATTCGCGGCGCCGAGCAAGCTCGCGGAGCGTCACAGGCGACAGGGGTGGCCATGCTGCAGCGTGCAACGGACCCGACGCCGGGTTCCGAGTGGGACTGGCGGACCCATCCGGATCGGCGCAAGTCCCACCTGAGCAGCGACTGGCGTTACGCGTTCGGCGGCCGGCGCCGGAAGGCGCTGGGCCGCGGGCCGGGCGCCGGCGTGGATCATTACGGCCCGGGCGTCCTCCTCCTGATCCTCGCCATCTCGGTGCTGAACGTGCTGGACGCCATCTTCACGATCCGGCTCGTGGAAGCCGGGGTGGCCGAGGAGTGGAACCCGCTGATGCGGATCCTGCTCGAGGACGACGTGCAGCTCTTCGCGAACGTGAAGGTGGCGATCACATCCGCGGCGGTGGTGATCCTCGTCGTGTGCTCACAGATGACGATCCTCGGCCACCGGCTCCGGGTGGAGCGCCTGCTCCTCGGCATGCTCGCCGCTTACGTCCTGCTCATCGGCTATCATCTCTTTCTGCTGAAGTTGGTTTCCGGGTGAGCGGCCGACGGATGCCGTCCGGCCGAGTGCCCGCCCCGGGCCCGGATAGCCGGGGCCCGGTGCCGCTGGTGCGGCTGCCCGGCGTTCATCGGGCGCGGGTCCGGGCGGACGGATGTCGATGACACGCTCGCGCCTTCGACTGGCGTGCTCGGCTCGCCTGTAGGGGGCGGATCGGGATCAGAACATTCTCGATCGAGACCGCGGCAGGGTCGCCGCGCACGTCAGCAGCGCCACGAGCATGACCCCGGCTACGGTGAGCCCCAGGACCCAGGGGTCCGCCGCTGCCGTTCCGACCAGGGTCCCCCCGCCCAACACCCGAGCGACCGGCTCCAACCACACGACCGCCAGCACGCCGATCCCGGTCCCCGCGGTGGTGAGCATGGCGCCGTCGCGGAGGAGGAGTCCCGCGATCTGCCGGTCGGTGGCGCCGAGGGCGCGCCGGATCTCGAACTCCCGGGCCCGGCGGTTGGCGGCTTCGGCCACGGCGCCGTGCACGCCGAGCAGCGCGAGCCCGGGGGTTGGGACCCGGTTCGCGATCGGACGCGTGTGCACCAGGCAGCGGGCCGCCGATCGGGAACGGTGCGAGGGGTGGTGGGAACGGAAGTCGGCCACGGGGATTCGTCGCGGCAGGAGGCCGAAGTGGCCGCCGTGAGCCATCGGTCCGGACCGGTCGTTCGAGAGGGAGGGAGTAGGGTCGCGGACAGGATCCGGCAGCGGCTCGGAGCGCCCTGGTGGGCGGCGTGGCGCACGTTAGATTGTGCCGGCCGATCCAGGCCACCTCGGCGGACGGGGCCGACCCCGGCCCTCGGCCGTGCTGTCTTTGTCGTTGGGGGGCGCGTGCATGTCGGGATCGGCCAGCGGAACGTGGCCATCCCCGAGCCGGGAGGAGCTCAGATGATTCATTTCGTGTTGTCGGCAGCGCTGGTCGTGACGGTCCCGTGCGCGCCGGCCGACCGGTTGGCGGTGGAAGCCTCGCCCCGGCCGCCCGCCGCGCAGGCGCGCAGCGGGTTCGAGGACGGGAGCCGGGCCGTGGCCGCGCGCGGCCGGGCCCCGGCGGGACCCGCGCGAACGCAACGGGTTGGGGGCGTGGCCGTGATTGCCGCCGGGCGTAACGACCCGCCATCGCCGGCTCACGTCCTGGGCCGGGCTCGGGAAGGCATCCGGCTCCGGGCCGAGGACCCCGACTCGGCGGCGGTGCTGGCCGCGGTGCAGCGGGTGTTCGACGGGATGGCCGAAGCGGACAGCGGGAAGGTCCGGGCACAGTTCCACGAGGGTGCCCGGCTGGTGGGCGTGACGGTGCGGGACGGCCGGCGGGAAGTCTCCTATCTGGGGCTGGACGGCTGGCTCCGGGCGATCGCCGGGTCCGACCGGCGCTGGCTGGAGCGGATCTACGACGTGACGGTCCAGGTGGACGGCGACATGGCCTCGGTGTGGGCGCCGTACACGTTCTACCTCGACGGCCAGGTCCGGCACTGCGGCGTGAACTCGATCGAGCTGGTGCGGACCGACGAGGGGTGGAAGATCACGCAGATCACGGATACCCGGCGCCGGGAGGGGTGCCCGGAGCGCTGACCAGAGGGGGCGCGCGTCGGGCGTCTGCACCCTTCGCCCTCGGCCGGGCGCGGCCGGGAGCTGTCCGCATGTGTGTGCCGTGAGCGTTGATGGGGCAGTGGTCGGGTCAGGCGGGTTCGCGGGCCGGGGAACGACGGCACGCCGGGGCACGGCCGGACGCACGGCGGGGGATGAGCCGAGCGGGCCGACCGTGCCGCGTCGCGTCGGGGCTTGCCTCCCGTATCGTATTACTTGCGGCGGAGCGGGAAGACCAGGACCGGGACGGTCGAATGGCGGAGGAGCGCCTCGGCGACGCTGCCCAGGACGAAGTGGCGGAAGCCGCTGCGGCCATGGGTCGAGATGGCGATCATGTCGGCGTGGTTCCGCTCCGCGTACTCCGCGATCGCCTCGGCGACGTTGCCGCCCGCGATGACGTCACACTTGACCGGCACGTCGCCGAAGTCGACTTTCTGCGACTCGAGCTTCTGACGCGCCTCTTCCAGCCGCCGCTCGAGGTCGGGGGATGGGAGCGGCGGCGCCAGCGGGGCCCCGTGGGGGAGCGCCTCGACATACTCGACGACGTGCAGGATGGTCACCCGGGATCCCCGCGCACGCGCGATGTCCGCTACGTCCGGATAGGGGCGGGCGGCTTCTTCCGAGAGGTCCGTGGCCACCACGATATGGTTGATCTCCATGCTCGTCTCTCCGAGGTTCACAGGGAAACCGACGGCCCGGGCCGAAATCCACGGGACCATCCAATGCCCTCGCGGGTACGCGGGAATATTAACTCCAAACGGTCGGCATGGCCAACGGGGGCGTTGCGGCGCGGCTGCGCACAAGGGTTGTCGTGTGCCGCTCCCCGACCGTAATGTTATGCAAATGGCACATCGTCGGGCACCGGCAGACCAGGCCTACGCGGGCCCGGCTAACCCCCACATGCACTGGTGAGGCAGATGATTGCACGTCAACGAGCGGCAGCGCTCCTTTCGGCCCTGGGCGCACTGTTCGCAGCCCCGACCTACGCGGCCGCACAGGAAGTGGTCGAGAAGGGCGTCATGGAATCCGTGGATGCGGTCGCCGGCCGGTTCAACGCGATCCTCGAAGCGGTCTTCTTCTACGACCTCGCCTTCTGGACCGACGCGTACCGGATTCCGCTGGTCGTCTTCTGGCTGTGCGCCGGGGCGCTCTTCTTCACGTTCTATTTTCGGTTCATCAGCATTCGGGGGTTCAAGCACGCGATCGACTGCGTGTCCGGCAGGTACAGCTCGCCCGACGACGAGGGTGAAGTCTCGCACTTCCAGGCGCTGGCGACCGCCCTTTCGGCCACGGTCGGCCTCGGCAACATCGCCGGCGTGGCCATCGCGATCAGCATCGGCGGGCCGGGCGCCATGTTCTGGATGATGGTCGCCGGGTTCCTCGGAATGAGCACGAAGTTCACCGAGTGCACGCTGGCGCAGCAGTATCGCCAGGTCCGTTCCGATGGCCGGCTCATGGGCGGCGCCATGGAATACCTGTCCAGGGGGCTGGCGGAGAAGGGCTGGCCGAAGCTGGGCACGGTGCTGGCCGTCCTGTTCTGCATCCTGTGCATCGGCGGTTCGCTCGGCGGCGGCAACAGCTTCCAGGTGAACCAGTCGATGAACGCGGTCAGCGAGACGTTCCCGATCTTCGCCACCCACTCGTGGATCTACGGGCTGATCATGGTCGTCCTGGTGGGGATCGTGATCATCGGCGGGATCCGCCGGATCGCGAACGTGGCGGAGAAGCTGGTGCCGCTGATGGCCCTCATCTACGTCGCCATGGCCCTCTTCATCCTGCTCTCCAACTTCGACCGGATTCCGTGGGCGTTCGGCGAGATCTTCAGGGGCGCGTTCAATGCCAGCTCGGCCTACGGCGGGCTGATCGGCGTGCTGGTGGTCGGGTTCCAGCGGGCGGCGTTCAGCAACGAGGCGGGCGCGGGCTCGGCGGCCATTGCGCACTCGGCCGCGCGTACGCCGTACCCCGTGCGGGAAGGGTTCGTGGCGCTGCTCGAGCCGTTCATCGACACCATCGTGGTGTGCACCATGACCGCGCTGGTCATCGTGATCACCGGCGCCTACTCGAACCCGGACTACGAGGTGATCCGGGCCGCGAACATGGGCGCGACGCTGACTTCGCGGGCCATGGGCGAGGTCTCGTCGCTGTTCCCGTACGTGCTGAGCCTGGCGGTCTTCCTGTTCGCGTACTCGACGATGATCTCCTGGTCGTACTACGGCGAGCGGAGCTGGACGTGGCTGTTCGGTGACAAGAGCTCCGGGCTCTTCCGGAGCCTGTTCCTGATCGGCACGTTCCTGGGCTCGGTGGTCACCTCCACGAACGTGCTGGCGTTCGGCGACCTCATGATCCTGGGCATGGCGTTCCCGAACATCCTGGGGTTGTACATCCTGCGGAAGAACGTGAAGCGGGAGATGGACGACTACTGGGGCAAGGTGAAGAGCGGCGAGATCCGGCCGTACACGGCGATGGCCGCGGCCCAGGCCGGGGACTGACGCCGGCACGGGGAGAGGCCTGGCCGGGGGATCGGGGGAGTGAGCCTGGAATAGGGACCCGGCCCGGCCACGAACGCGGCGCTGGTCGATCATGGGATCGGCCGACGCCGCGTCGTTTTTTCTTGCGGCGATTCGGGATGGGATCGGCGGGGGCGCCGGTCCGGGAGCCGCGTGGCGCGGTCGTCCCCGGTTCGGGCTCGACCGGCCGGAGTTTCTGGGAGGCGACGTCGGGTGGGCGACGTCCCGGGCCCGACGCATCGTCCGGGGCGAGGCAGCCCGCAGCCGTCCGATGCGCCCGCCGCTCCGTTCCCGTTCCGGCGAAACCAGAGGCCAGGAGCTGCTGGAGAGAGTCATGCCTCGGGCTCCCGAGGCCGGACGGACGTCGGGGCATCGGTGAGGCGCCGGTGTCGTGGGGTGGTATCCCGGAGGCGGGATCGGCGGCGGGTGGCGCGGAGGTCGACGCCCGGGGCGCGGCGTGCGCCGTTGGCCTCGCCGTGAAAGGCGTGGCCAGGCCGATTGGCGGGTCGCGTGGGGGCCGGAATGGTCGGCGCATGCCCCGACCGCGGGCGCCATCGTACAGCCATTTCGGAATGAAAAAAGATGCTTCCGAAAAAAACGCGTCCGGGCGCGGGGTGGATCATCGAGCGGCGGGGCGGGCGCCGGAGCCTTCCGGCATTCGTGGGATCCGTCGGGGCCGGACCGGGGGGAGGCGGTCGGCGCGGGGGTGCCCGAAACGTCGAACGGCCGCCAGTACTTCGGCGGCCGTCCGACCATCCGCGGCGCTCTCCCCGGAGTTCCCATTCGCCGCGGTACCCAGTTGTCGCCGGCAGGATAGTGCACGGCGCGGGCCAAACCGGAGGCTTCCCGGCAAGTGTGGGTGGGGAAAAGAGATGGGCGTTTCCGGCGCGGCGTCGCCCACCCGGATTCCTCGCTAGAATCTGCGCGATTCCGCTACAACGTGCGGGGTGACGGAGGTGGTACCGGAGGCCGGGAACGAGCTGTCGGTCGGCGGGGCGCACGGGCAGCCTCTCCGGTGTCACAAAATCCGATTCCCAGTCGTTGATGGGACGTAACGAGGTATGAAGGGCCGCTGGGCAGTACGGAAATCGAACGTGGCCGGGGCCGGATGGGGCGCCGGCCACTCGGGTCTAGCGCCGTTGTTCGTGGAGTCTTGACGGCGGCGTGGCGGGACCGTATTACTGTCGCGTTTCCGACCACCCGACGGCGGCGGACGGCCAGGTCGCGCTGGCCGCCCGCGCGAGAAACGATGGGAGACATCGAGAAGTCCCGCATTTCGGTAAAGATGCCGAGCCCACCCATTGGACGTTCGATCGGGGTCCGGGCCGTACGCGTCGTGTGCGGCGTCGCCGGGCCCGTACGTTCCCGAGGGCCGTGCCGCAGACACCTGGCGCGGCGCGCGAACACCACCACGATCCTTTCAAGGAGGGAATGGTGAATCTCCGTACATCACGTTTCGGAGCATTAGGAGCGCTGTTGTTCGCCGCGCTCCTGGCATTTGCTCCGGAGGCATCCGCCCAGACCGGCCGGCTGACCGGCGTGGTCATCGACAAGCAAACGGGGCAGCCGATCGCGGGCGCGCAGGTTGTCGTCGAGGGCACGGGGCGCGGAGCGCTCACGCAGGAGAACGGGCGCTACTTCATTCTGAACCTGCAGCCCGGTGTCTACTCGGTGACGGTACACGTCATCGGGTATGCGACGACGCGGCGTGACGGGGTCCAGGTCTCGATCGACGTGACCCGCGAGGTGAACTTCGAGCTCGTCTCGGAGGCGCTGGTCGTGGACGAGATCGTGGTCGAGACGGAGCGGACGCCGCTGGTCGAGACGCGGACGACGGGTGCTTCGGACCTGATGTCGCTCGCGGACATCACGGCGCTGCCGGTGACGGACCTGACGCAGGCGCTGGCGCTGCGGAGCGGCTTCCTGGAGGTTCCGCAGAACACGCACGTGACTGCGGAGGCGGATGAGACGCGCGGTCTGACGCCGATCCGGATCCGTGGTGGTCGCGCCGGCGAGACGCTGACGCTGATCGACGGCGTGCCGGTCAACAACTTCGTGTTCGGCGGCCCGGCGTTCCAGCCGACGCCGTACGCGGTGCGGCAGCTCGACTATCGTCGTGGTGGTTTCGAGCCTCAGTACGGCAACGCGCTCTCGGGGATCATCAACATTGCGACGCGTGAAGGCGGCACGCAGCTCGAGGGTGGTCTGGAGTACCGGACGACGGCGGTCTCGGGCGCCCTGGGGAACCGGGCGGACGAGCTGGCCGGGCGGCACGTGCTGCAGGGCACGCTGTCGGGTCCGGTGCCGGGCACGGATGCGCGGCTGCGTTTCGCGCTCGCGGGCCGTGAGGACCGGGGCGCGGGGCGCGTGCTGAAGTTCGATGATGAGACGTACGATCCCCGCTACGTGCAGCCGCTCGAGGAGATCGGCTTCATCGGACCGCACTCGCACGACCTGTGGCGGGGCTGGCGGGCGCTCGGCTTCGACGAGCAGCGCGACCTGTTCGGGAAGCTGACGTTCCTGGCTTCGCCGGCGGCGCGTCTGAACCTGACGGCGATCGACTATCAGCGGCAGTACATGCCGTTCCAGTTCGACCGGCTGCTGGGGATGGGCCAGCCGGTGGACATGTGCATCGACCTGTACGCGAATCCGGAGCTGTGCCAGCGGGCGTACGGCACGTCGCGGTACGGGGACATGGTGCCGTCGTCGGTCGAGCTGCGGCGCCGGCTGCTGTCGGCGAGCTGGGACCACACGATGGGGCGGAGCTTCTATCGGGCCGTGGTCTCGCGTGTGGACCAGTCGCGTGAGACGTGCAACTACTTCCAGGGCGCGTGCCTCGAGGGGTGGTTCTCGAACACGAACTTCTCGGAGAACTTCCACGCGCCGGGCGTGACGCCGGTGCATCCGGCGGGCGGCACGGGCCGGACGTGGGGTGGTGAGAAGCTCGAGACGTACATGGCCCGGATCGACGTCAACTCCCAGGTGTCGGACCACCACAACCTGCAGACCGGGCTGTTCTATCAGCGTCACAACGTCGAGTTCTTCGAGCTCCGCGACGTCGGGAACAGCGAGGTCGTGGTCGAGGAGCTGTTCTACAAGGCGAAGCCGTGGGAGTTCGGCGCGTACTTCCAGGACCGCATCGAGTACGACTTCATCAGCATCGACCTGGGCTTCCGGTTCGACCTGGGCGAGGCGAAGGGGCTGTTCCTGGCGGACCCGATGGATCCGACGGCGGGCACGACGGCGTTCGACGTGTGCTCGAACCCGGCCCAGTGGCAGAACGTGAAGGTCCGGGTCTTCGATCCGGCGACGGGCCTGTCGCGGGTCGAGACGATGTCGGCGGATCTGTCGTGGACGCAGCAGCACTGCGCAGAGAACCGTGCGGATCTCGCGCGGGCTGCGGTGATCGCCACGGCGGATGACTTCGTGCCGGCGAAGCGGCGGCGTCAGTTCTCGCCGCGGATCGGGATCAACATCCCGGTGACCGAGTCTTCGGCGATGTACCTGAACTACGGTCGCTACACGCAGAACCCGCTGTACAACAACGTCTACCAGGGGACGGGGATTGGCTCGGAGAAGGAGGGCACGCCGGAGGGCGTGGCGATCCAGCCGGGTCTGTCGCTGCCGTACCTCGGGAACCCGAACCTGGTGGTCGAGGAGACGACCTCGTACGAGATCGGGTTCGTGGCGGAGCTGTCGGAGAACTACGCGATCCAGGCGGTCGTCTACAGCAAGGACCAGTCGGGCCTGACGGGCCTGCGGACCGGTGGCGTCCGTCCGGACGGGTCGGTCGTGTTCGACCCGGGCGTGACGTACGGTTCGGCCACGCCGCGGTACAGCGTGCTGGTGAACCAGGACTTCGCCACGGTCCGCGGCTTCGAGATCACGCTGTCGCGGCGGCTGGCGGATCACTGGGCGTTCAACGTCAACTACGCGTTCTCGCGGGCGATGACGAACGCTTCGCCGCCGGAGCGGCAGGGCGAGCGTGAGAGCGAGGGCGATCCGAAGGTGTATCGCGAGATCATCTCCGAGATCGACCAGCCGCACGTCTTCAACGCTTCGATCCGGTTCGCCGCAGGCCGTGAGCCGCTGACGGATGGCCTGCTCGGCCGGCTGCTGCAGAACGTGTCGGCCTCGGCGACGCTGCGGGCCGCGAGCGGCCTGCCGTACACGCCGACGGCGCCGGACGCGGCCGCGCTCGGGTTCAATCCGGACCGGCGCGAGATCAACTCCGGGCGGGGGCCGGCCACGCTGCAGATCGACATGATGCTGCAGAAGGAGTGGCGGATCGGCGACCTGAGCTACGGCGCGTTCATCCAGGTCAACAACGTGCTCGACCGGCTGAACTGCCTCGAGGTGTCGCCGGTCACCGGCCGGTGCGACATGGGTGCGTACGACTTCCTGCGCCGGCGCGTGGGTAACCCCTCGACGCCGAGCAGCACCGGCATTGACCGTCCGCAGTGGACCGGCCAGCGGCGCAGCATCCTGACGGGTGTGCGCGTGGGCTTCTGAGCACAGCACGGACACCGGTCGATGAGGGCCGACGGCCGGGGCGCCCGAGCGCCCCGGCCGAGCCGGGTCCGATAACTACCAGGGAGGCAAAGTGATGAATCCGGTTGCGGTTCAGCGGGGCGCCACGCTGCTGCTCCTGTTGCTAGCGCTCGTCGCCTTCGTGGCGGACGATGCCGCTGCGCAGTTCAGGAGCGAGCTGCGCCCTGAATTGGTGGTGGATGAGAACGGCGTGCCTTACACGCCGCCGCCGGAGGCGTACTCGAACTTCAAGCTGCGCGGTCTCGCGGACCTCGCGTTCGTGGGCTCGCGCGGCCGCGGCTCGATGCGGATGAAGCTGTCGAACGCCGCGATCAACGACTACTACTTCCATCCGGACGGCGTGAACTGGGTTCAGTTCGGCACCCCGAGCGGCTCGGCGCAGCGCCTGTTCCAGGGCTCGATCGCGATGGTGTCGCCGCGCTCCGAATGGGAGAAGGCGCGGCGGCGGTTGCGGGACGAGCGGGGGATCGAGTCGCTGAACAACGTGGCGGGCGGTGGCTACAACAACGTCCGCAACATCACGCACTGGTCGCTGCTCCAGCCGGAGCGGTGGATGCCGGCGGATGACCAGCTCGGGTTCGTGCACTCGGGCGTGGCCGCGCGGGACGACGGGACGTGCGCGGACTTCCAGAACGACGAGATCGTGCCTGGCCTCCCGCTCATGGCGGCTTCGGACTGCCCGGAGACGTGGGGCTCGGACCAGTTCCGGGGCGCGACCCGCTCGATTCCGTTCGCGAACTGGATCAAGTACTTCAATGACGTCGGTCCCGAGAACTTCACCTGGGACTGGTGGCGTGTTCCGGAGGAGTACCGGACCGACGAGCTCCTCGGTGACTTCCAGACCTACGGCAAGGTCGTGGACTGGGCCTCGGACCGGCTGGCCCGGTTCGGGAGCGTGATGCCGAACGGGTCGGGCGCGCCGACGGAGCAGGGCTGGCCGATGGGCATCTCGATCTACTTCGACGCGTTCTCGTTCGAGCTGCCGACGATCGCGAACACGGTCTTCTGGCAGGCGCTGGTGGTGAACGAGTCGGAGCGGGTCTGGGGGATCGGCCTCGACTACGACTCGCTGTACCTCGGCATGATGCACGGGGTCATCAACGGCAGTAACCAGAATGCCGCCGAGTACTACCGGCCGGACATCGGCGGTGTGATCATCACCGGTAGCGGCACGGTAACCGGCTGCCACGGTGCGCGCACGCCGACGGGCGTGACGGGCTGCCAGAACCAGGGTGGCTCTGCGGGCGCGTTCGCGCTGCTGGTGCTGAACTCGCCGCTGGGCGACCTGCGCAACAAGCTGTTCACGCAGCCGGGGAGCCCGTTCTACGCCCCGAACCACCCGAACGCGGGCGACACGATCACGTTCAACATCGGCCGCATGTGCGGGTTCGGCGTGGCGTGCTGGAACTCCACGGCCGACTTCAATGCGCGTGCGGGCTTCGGCTACATCGCGGGGATCGTGGAGGACCTGCTGGCGGGCCGGACGCTGGCCGACCTCGACGCTGTCAGCACGGCTGCCTGGTGGCGGATCTTCCGTAACCACGACTATCCGGAACGGACGCCGCAGTGGAACAAGTGGGCGCCTCCGGGCTGGGACTGGAACAAGGACGGTATCCCGGACACGATCTCGGTCCCGACGTGTCTCGGTCCGGAGAACGGTGGTCCGACCACGGGCTATCCGTGCTCTGAGGTCTACTCGGACACGATGCCGGGCTTCCTGGTGAACGCCGGGAACAACATCGGCGGCTTCATCGGCTTCGGTCCGTTCAAGCTGGCGGCCGGGGACACGACGAAGTGGACCATGGCGCTGGTCAGCGGCCCGACCCAGGCGTCCCTGCTGACGTTCGTCGATCAGACGATCGCGTTCTACCAGGCGGGCTTCCTGCGGCCGAGCGCGCCGCCGGCGCCGCGGGTGGTGTCGGTGAACACGACGCCGGGCGACCGCGGCCGCACGCCGGGCGCACGGGTGCAGATCTTCCTCGATGACTCGCCCGAGCTGTTCGTGGATGAGTTCCTGCTCTTCCAGGCGGAGCAGCTCGAGGGGACGCAGCTCGCGGAAGACAATCCTTGGCTGATCGACTCGATCCGGAAGGTTGCCTACAACAACCTGGAGGCGATCCGGGTCTACAAGTCGTGCAACGGCGGTCGGAATTTCACGGCCACCTCCAACTGCTTCGGCGACCCGACGACGGACGAGCAGGGCAACCCGGTCGGTCTGGGCTGGCGGCCGTACGCCGTGTTCCGGGCTGATGAGAACGGGCGGGTCCCGAACGTCTTCACGGATGCCAACGTGACGGCGGGCGTCCGTTACCTGTACTCGTTCGTCGCGGAGTCGCGCGGCCTGACGGTCGACGTGCTCGACCGGGATGTAGAGACGGGGGCGCTGATCCCGCGGCGTCTGGAGATCGCGCCGAAGCTGACGAACCCGCTGTCGACGTCGGCGTCGGACCCGAACGTGGTGAGCGTGTACGTGCCGGCGGCCCGGCAGGCGGGTGCGCGGCCGGCGACGGTGGCGTTCACGGTCGAAGATCCGCGCACGCCGGTGGAGTACTGCGCTGAGAGCGCGCGCCCGTGCCCGGTCGACGTGCAGCTCACGTCGGAGGACGTGCCGGGCGGCAAGTTCCGGATCGTGTTCGGCGACTCGGTCGTCGTGCGGGCGATCAATGAGCCGGTGCGCGGCGCGAACGGCGCGGTGGTGGGCCGCCAGTACCGGACGGAGGTCCAGCTCTACCGGACCGTGCAGGCCTCGCCGGACGGTGAGACGGTGGTCCGGCACGTGTACGAGGAGCAGACCTTCACGATGCCGGGCGAGGTGGGCGTGACCACGTCGGGCGGCACCACGACGGAGTCGGCCGAAGGGCACAGCGCCGCCCAGGGTGACACGACGTACGTCACGACCACGGCCTTCAATGGGCTGACGCTGGTGACGCTCAATGCGAGCAACCAGCCGATGCTGGTCAGCTCGACGCTGACGGGCTCCTCGGCCACGCCGGGTACGTTCCTCGGCCGGCCGGACTTCCCGGGCTTCATCGTGCGGGCGAACGCGAACCGTGCCGGTACGCTGGTCTCGACGACCTGGCTGGAGCAGGGCACGGATGAGGACCGTCAGCTCCGCACCGGTGGCGCGCCGAACGTGACCTGGATCTCGGCGAGCGCCTCGGCGACGGGCCGGGGGTACGGCGAGTACCGATTCGACTGGCTGGCGCCGGAGTTCGGGCCGACGCGGCTCTTCCGGGTGAACATCGTGAACCCGTCGGAGACGCGGAGCGCGTTCGAGCAGTCGCTGTCGCAGCGGCAGGGCGCGACCACGGCGGTCGGTGAAGAGATCGCCGCGGCGATCCGGGCGTCGGCCACGGACGCCAACCTGGCGAACATCACGGCGAACGACCTGATCCAGGTGAGCGTGCCCTTCAAGGTCACGAACAACATCACGGGTCGTGAAGTGACGCTGGCGATGCTCCGGTCGTCCAAGCGGGATTCGATCCCGCTCGGGAGCGGCACGAACCTGGTCAACGTGGGCGTGCCGTCGGACAAGTGGGTGCCGGGCGAGCCGCTGATCTTCCTCGAGACGGTCACGACGTTCCGCACGGCGCGCACGGAGAGTGGCCAGACGTACGTGGTGCTCGATGCGTCCGGGCGGCCGGTGGTGCACGACACGCTGGTCGTGACGTGGAACCAGGCGGTGGTCGGCTGCGAGTCGCCGGTCACGTGTAATCCGGTCGTGTTCGGAACGCCGGGTGCGCCCACGCAGGGCTACCTGCCGGTGACGCCGGGGCTGGAGTACCTGCGGGTGCGCTACGAGAACCCGATCACGGTCTCGACGGCGTACGAGTTCGAGGTCATGCCGCCGCTCACGGGCGACAAGGTAACGGCCGTGACGAAGGCCGACCTGGACAACATCAAGGTCGTGCCGAACCCGTACGTGGTGTTCTCGCAGTTCGAGCAGACGAACGCGGAGCGGAAGCTCATGTTCACGGGGCTGCCGCCGCGGGGCACGATCAGCATCTTCACGGTCGCCGGGCATTTCGTGCAGCGGCTGACGTACACTGAGGCGGACCTGGCCGGCAACGGCGACCTGTTCTGGGACATGCGCACCATCGAGGACAACGAGATCGCCTCCGGCCTGTACATCTTCGTTGTGGAGGGCGTACTTCCGGCGTCTGGGCAGACGGTGCGCAAGACGGGCAAGTTCGTCGTGATCCAGGGCAGCTAACCGTAGCCGAGAGGGATGACCATGTACCAGAAGAAGAGCATACTGGCGGGCTGTGCCGTGGCTGCCCTGGCGCTGAGCCTGGGCGCCGCGGCGCCCGTGGCCGCCCAGAATTTCGGGTCCGGCGAGCGTGCCTCGCCGGAGCGGCCGGTGACGCGGGTCGGTACTCGCGGCGCCGCGTTCCTGGACATTCCGGTCGGCGCCCGGGCGAACGGGCTGGCCGGGGCCGGCTCGGTGGTCACGGAGGGTATTGACGCGCTCTATTGGAACCCGGCGGCGGCAGGCTCGGTCACGGGCCTGACCGCCGGGCTGAGCTACTCGGAGGTCTTCAGCGGCACGGGGATCGAGCACTACTACACGGGGATGCTCCTGCCGCTGGCCGGGTTCACGTTCGGCGTGACGGTGAACTCGCTGACGTCGGGCGAGATCCCGCGTACGCAGGAGACGACGCCGAGCGGTGAGAACGCGGCGCTCGGGTCCACGTACGACTTCACCGCCACGGCGATCGGTGTGCACGTCGGTCGGCAGATCACGGACCGGCTGGTGGTGGGCGCGGCGGTGAAGCACATCAGTGAAGGGATCCAGGGCGCGCGGGCCTCGTGGGTCGGCGCGGACGTGGGGATCCGCTTCGAGACGGGGCTGTACGGCACCCGGATCGGGGCCTCGATCCTGAACGTCGGCGGTGCAGCGAGGATGTCGGGCCAGCTCGTCACCGCGAACATCGGGGTTGCGCGGGAGGTCTTCGCCGTGGAGCGGAACATCCCGGTCAACCTCAATACGCAGCTGGCGCAGCTGCCGACCGCGTTCCAGTTCGGCGTCGCGATGGACCTCGCCGGTGCGCCGCAGTCGCTGCTGGGCACGGATCCCCGGCACAAGGCGACGTTGATGTTCGACCTGCGCGACGGGACCAACACCGCGATGCAGCCGTTGATCGCGGCCGAGTACGGGTTCAACGACTTCGCGTTCATCCGGGTGGGGAAGCGCTGGGAGAACGAGGAGTTGGCGAACTACGAGACGTCCCATGGTCTGTCGGCCGGCCTCGGGCTGCGGCTGAACGCGCTCGGTCGGAGGTTCGACATCGATTACGGCTACATGAACCTGGGAATCCTGAACGAGCGTCACGTCTTCTCGTTCCAGTTCTCGATGTAATGCGCGAGGCCGCCGCCGCATGAGGAAGCGGGCGGCGGCGGCCCCCTTCGACTCGGGCAAGGAGAGGATCGATGAATTACCGCGGACTCGCGAGGATCATGGGCGCGCTAGCGGCCCTGGCCGTCCTGGCCGCCTCGCCGACGGTCGCGCAAGAGGAGGGGCGGTGGCGTGCGACCCCGCTCTTCGGTGTGACGAAGTACGATGAATCGTCGGCCTTGAAGACGGCGCCGTTCGTGGGCGCGGAGGCCCAGTACGTCCTCAGTCCGTCGCTGCGGATCGGGCTCGGGCTGAACGTGGCTCGCCCGATCGTGGACGGGAGCTACTTCCCGCTGGTCTTCTTCCGGGTGCACGCCGATACCTCGTGGCTGGCCGAGGTCGGGCAGCAGGTGACCCAGTTCAACTACATGGGGACGATCACGGCGATGCGTTCCATGGGGTCCGTGAACCTGTTCGGCCAGGCGGGGATCGGCGGGTACAGCTTCTTCCTCGACAACCAGGTCATGCATTCGATGCAGCGGCGGGGCGCGCCGAGCCGGGTGAGCGGGCTCATGGTTCCGCTCGGCGTAGGGTTCTCGATCGGCCGCTCGTCGGCAATCCGGCTGGAGGCGCGGGACGACATTCTCTTCGGCTATGACCGGGAGGATTTCAATCCGGTCGAGATGCGCCACCGGAATCTGTGCACGCCGGGCGTGAACACGCAGTCGTTCTGCATCGAGGATGCGAACCGGACGCCGCCGGCGCCGAAGGAGACGATCCACAACTTCAAGCTGATCCTGGGCTTCGAACTGGTGCCCGGCCGTAACTAGGCCAGCCCGTTCGCACTAGATACTGGGAGGATCCATGCGGCTCAAGAGAAGGGTGCCAGTCCTGAGCGCCACGGTCGGCCTGGCGCTCGTGGCGGGACTCGGCTGCAGCGAAGAACGCGAAGCGATCATGACGCGGGTAGGCGACTACCTGCTCGAGTTCACGATCGACGCGTCCGTGGCCGGCGGGCGGCCAGGCGGTACGAGCGCCGTCACAGACGTCACGATCGGGGGTATTGATACGTCCCATCCGGACGTGTTCGGCCGTGCGACGTCCGGGGCGCGTTCGTACTACCAGAATGTCGGCGCGTTCCAGAGGGGTTGGATCATCACGCCTGATCGGATCCAGCATGCGGGGAACGACCCGCGGCTCCCGGCCCTGCAGGCGACGAACGTGACCGTGCCTCGGCTCATTATTGGCGACCCGTCCTCGCTCGAGGAAGAGGGCTGGTGGAACATCTGGACCGCCACGGCGTCGGGGACGAGTTTTGCCGGCATGACGGGCTTCAAGCCGAACACGACGTATACGGTGGCGTTCATGCGGCTGGGCCTGAAGGTGAATGGCGAGCTGGACCAGCTCCAGATGGCCCAGGGCCTGCCGGTCACGGAGCCGGACGAGCTGGTGCCGGTGGGTGGGACGCCGAAGGGTGATCCGAGCGTCGACCTGTGGTACCAGAATGGTCCGGCGATCTATGCGCAGCGTGACGCGAATCCGTACGTGATCGGCCATTTCGTGACGACCGGCGACGGCCTGACGGCGTGGGACCTGTACATTTGGGGGAGCGATCCGGATGACGTTCCCGTGCTGTACGCCGACGCCTCCGGCAATCCGCCGGATGCGGCGATGGACTCGTCGCTGGTCGCGCGTAACGACCTGGTGGCCACGACGCTTCCGCGGTACAACTACCTGGTGATCTTCGAGGGTGCGGCCGCGACCCCGGAGGATGTGCTCTCGCTCCCGCACGCGGCGCGGATCCAGCTCGGCACGGACTTCGATGCGGTCACCGGCGAGCCGATTCCGAACGCGTACGCGCCGTTCCCTCGCGCGCTGACGAAGCAGGAGATGTTGGCTGGCCCGGGCGTGGCTGCAAAGGCGTCGGCCCTGGAGGTCACGTTCACGAATCTGGCGGAGCTGGCCGGGGCCACCTACCAGGTCTGGCTGATCAACGAGGAGACGGGCGCGGCGATTTCGCCGCCGGGCAACTGGACGGCCACGGCGCCGAACCCGGATCCGGAGCAGAGCGAGCCCATCGTGGTGGGGTCCGCAGAAGGCGTGCGGACGTTCAACTCGAAGGCGAATTGGACGCACACCTTCCGGACGAGCGAGGAGATCGTGGGGCAGGACATCGGCGGCTACACGCACGTGGTGCTGTCCATTGAGGCCTCGGAGGCCTCCTCGCCGTCGAACGTCCAGTCTCTGTGGGCCCGGTACACGAACATGAACGGGTCGCCGAACGATCCGTTCGACTGGCAGATCGTGAACAGCGCCGCCATGTCGTTCGGGACGTTCAACAACGGCCAGAACCCGCAAGTATTCACCGCGACGGGCACCGGGCGCGGCTGGTTCTGGGGCACGCTCCCCGAGGAGGAGATGCGGGTGCGGTTCCGGGACCTCAACCGTCCCCCGGTCGGCTACTTCTACGAGGGGTGGGTAATCCCGCAGGCGGGTCGCGGCGAGCCGTACTCGATCGGCGAGCTGACCACCTCGTCGGAGGAGGGCTTCGCGTCGCTGAAGGACGCGGACATCCGGACGGACCTGAGCACGTACGTGCGTGAGGACCGGATCCTGGACGCGCTCCAGAGGGTGAAGAACCAGCAGCTCCTCAACGGCAATCCCTGGTGGCTCGAGGGCTATGAACTGAAGGTGGTGCCGAAGGCGCGGTCTGGGAACGAGCTGCCGCCGTACACGATTCTCGGTGGCGGCGTGCCCGAGGGGGTCGTCAAGCGGGCCCCGTGAGCGCGGATCGACCACGCTGACGTTCCTGTAGTGCGCAGAGAGCCGGTCCGGGCGAAGTCCCGGGCCGGCTCTCTCATTGCCGGTATACGAAGCCGGCTGGATTCATGACCGGATCGAGCATGGACGAGTGCGTGGATCGTGCTCCTGGTGTCGCGCTGTAGGTGATGACCGTATGCCGGGCTGCCGGAGGTTGTGGCGCAGGGCCTCCGGAAAGGGCGGCGTCGACGGCGATGTGGGACCGTGCGCTGCGGGAATCGCCACGGCCGGTGTAGCAGCGAGGTGGAGCATTCGGACCGGCCAACGGTGGCGGCGTGGCCGATTTCGTGGGGCGAATGCAAGCCCGGGGGGGCCGCCGTTACAGGGCCGCGTTCCGGCAAGAGGGGACCATCGATCCGGTCAGCGTGCACTGCGAATCGATGGGGTGAGCGAGGCGGGCGAAGCAAGTCCGGCGAAGGCGGGGGCTCGCCCCGGCGGTCGGGAAGCGGCGGGCGCATGTCCTCGGAGACGTCGCAACGTACCCGACGAGAACGAATCACGCGGCCCGGAGCATGGCTCCGAGCCGCGTCGTGCATTCATGGTGCCAATTACGTCCAGCGGACCGGCGACGAACCGGAGTCGCCTCCCACGCCAATCGGGTCTACTTCAGAACGGGCCCCACTTCATCAGCACCGGCGGCACGAGGAGCACCATGCCGAGGAGGATGAAGACGAGGAGGAACGGTGTGACCCAGCGGGCCCAGAGCGCCCATGGGATCCGGGCGGCGCCGAGGACGCCGAGAAGGACGGGGTTCGTCGGGACAATGATGTTCGTGAACCCGTCGCCGAACTGGAAGGCGAGGACGGCGGTCTGGCGCGTGATGCCGATGAGGTCGGCGAGCGGGGCCATGATCGGCATGGTCAGGGCGGCCTGCCCGCTGCCGGACGGGACGAGGAGGTTGAGCACCGACTGGACGAGGAACATGAGCTGCGCGCTGAAGACCGGCGGGAGCAAGGAGATGCTGGAGGAGAGGGCGTGCAGCAGGGGGTCGATGATCCCGCCGTCCTGAGCGAGCAGCACGACGCCGCGGGCAAGGCCTACGACGAGAGCGGCACCGAGGAGCTCTCCGGCCCCGCGGACGAAGGCGTCGACGGTACCGTTGCCGCCGAGCCGGCCGACGAGGCCGGTCAGTACGGTGAAGCCGATGAACAGCGCGGCGATCTCGTCGATGTACCAGCCCCAGCGGAGGACGCCGGCGACGAGGGCCATGAGGGTGACGGCGAACAATGCCAGCACCGCCTTGTGTCTGCCGCTGAGCGGCGACGTGGCCGCGAGCCAGTCGTTGTCGGCGCCGGCCAGGCCGAACCCCTCTTTTTCGCGTCTTGCCTGATCGAGCTCATAGGTCGGGGACCGGGTCGGATCGCGGCGGATGCGGCGCGCGTATCGGACCACGTACAGGATGGCGGCCGTGGTGGAGACCGCCCAGGCGACGACGCGGTAGCCGAACCCAGAGACGGGCGGCAGCTCGGCGATGCCCTGGGCGATGCCGAGGGTGAACGGGTTGATGAACGCGGCGGAGAACCCGGCCATGGCGGCCACGAAGACCATGCAGACGGCGGTCACGGAATCGTAGCCGAGGGCGAGGGCCAGGGGGACGACGATCATGACGAAGGGGATGGTCTCCTCGGCCATGCCGAAGATGGAGCCGCCGAGGGAGAAGCAGAGCATGACGATGGGGATGACCATGATCTCCCGTCCCTGGGCGGCCCGGACCACGTAGGCGAGGCCGCTACGGATGGCGCCGGTGGCTTCCATGACCTTGAAGGCGCCGCCGAGCACGAGAATGAAGACGATGATCCCGGCCGCATCCTGGAACCCGCGGAGCGGGGCGCGGGCCACGTGGTGGAGGCCCTGGGGCTGGGGGCGGACCTCGTTTCCGGGAGCGAGGGGGCCGTCCGGGAGGATGCGCTGGTACGTGCCGGGGACGACGACGGTGCGGCCGTCCCGCTGTACACGCTCGAACTGGCCCGGTGGGATGATCCAGGTCAACGCGGCCGCGATCAGGAGCAGCCCGGAGATGAGCACGAACGCGTTGGGGACGCGGTCGGCGAGCGACCGGCGGGGCGCCTCGACGGCGGAGATGGCTGCGACGTCGACGTCGACTCTGTGATCGGTCATGGCTTGCCCGGTGCGTTGGTGGCCTCGTTCGCCCAATCGAACGGAGATAGTGCTATTACGGCTGGCCGTGCGCCAGGGTCCGGGCGAGGCGGAGGGGCGTGACTGGCCTGGTACGGGTGGTCGTGGCGCGGGTGGCTCGCCAATGGTGGCGCGGCACAGCGCGCACCCGGGCTGGCGTGGACTCGATTTTGTCGAGCGGCGGTTCCGTCGCCCGGCGTTCGGCGTTCGGGCGGACCCGGCCGGGGCCGGCGGGTCGTGGCGTACCGGGCGCCCGGCGGCGGGCAGCCCGGGCCGGGTCACGGGCCAGGGATCTCGCCGAGGCGGACGTTGCGCTCGATCCTGCGGGTGCCGCGGATGATGGAGAGGGTGGCGGTGTCGCCGGGCGAGAGCCCGCGCAGGATGCGGCGGAGGTCACCGCCCATTCCGACCTCCTCGCCGTTCAGCCCGATGATGATGTCGGCGGGCTCGATGCCCGCCTGGTCCGCGGGCGACCCCGGCGCGACCTCCCAGACGAGGATGCCGTGCTGGACCGGGAGGTCGAATTGCTCAGCAAGTTCGGGGTCCAGGTCACGGAAGGTGATGCCGAGGAAGGCGCGGCGCACGCGTCCGGAGGTGAGGACCTGGTGAACCACGTCGTTCGCGAGGTTGATCGGGATGGCGAACCCGAGCCCGACGGCGCCGCTGGCGGCGCGAACCACCGCGGTATTGATGCCGACGACGCGGCCGCGGGAGTCGAGGAGCGGGCCGCCGGAGTTGCCGGGGTTGATCGCGGCGTCGGTCTGGATGAGCTCGTCGAGGCCGAGGCCCCGGGGGCTGCGGTTCAGGGCGGAGATCACGCCGCGGGTGACGGTGCGTTCGAGCCCGAACGGGTTGCCGATCGCGATCGCGGTCTGGCCGACCTCGAGGCGGTCGGAGTCGCCGAGGGTAGCGACGGGGAGCCCGCTGGCGTTGACGCGGAGCACGGCGATGTCGACGGTCGGGTCCACGCCGAGCACGGCGGCCTCGAGGCGGCGACCGTCGGCGAGGGAGACGCGGACCGTGCGATCGTCCCCGACGACGTGGGCGTTCGTGAGGATGATGCCGTCCGCCCGCACGATGACGCCGGATGCGGAGCCGTCGTGGTTGCTGACGCCGACCACGGCCGGCGAGACCTGGCGGACGACGCGGACGAGCTCCTGCTCCTCGCTCTGGAGGGTGGCGGTTGTGGGTAGGGCAGCCTCCGCGGCGTGCGCGTGCCGGCTCCAATCGGCGGAAGACAGGCCGTGTCCCAGACCGACGCCGAGGCCGAGCGCAAGGGCGACAGTGGGGATCGTCCGGTGGTGCATGGTTGGGCTCCTTGTGGAACGTACCGGGCGGGAGTAGGTGCAGTGAATGTGCCGGGGCAACCTTCGCGGTAAGGCAACCTGTCCGGGTCGTGCACGAGCACGAGCACGTGCACGTGCACGGAACCTCCACAACAGGCCGGGCGGCGCTGGCGCGTCTGCCCGGCCGTTCCACACATGTAGACGACCATCCCGGCCATGGATTCCTGAGCCTCGCGGTGTAGTCTTGTCGACGTGGCCCGGGGGAGAGGAGCGCTCAATGCCTGCGGGGCTCGATCATGAACGGCTGGATGTCTACCGGGTGTCTCGCGAGCTGAGCCGGGAGGTTGCCC
>Ga0207874_1000892_pt1 | contig 38893 bp, 40 predicted proteins | sample HigsolmetaAR201D_FD_184833 | JGI IMG/M metagenome (GOLD analysis project Ga0207874, IMG submission 184833) | Ionic liquid and high solid enriched microbial communities from the Joint BioEnergy Institute, USA - AR20-1-D (SPAdes) (version 2) ...
GAAGTAGTTCCTGAGGAACCGCCCGGGTTCAGGGGGTCCAAACCTCTGACCCAGCCCCAGCTTCAGCAAGGCCCGGCCTTCCCGGCCGGGCCTTGCGCCGTTTACCGACGATTCACTCAATCCACGACGGCGTTTTCGGCCGCGAAGACGCGTGTGCCCCCCGTGCAGGTCCTGCACGGGGGGCACGGATCCGTTCAAAAACGCGTATGTTTTCGCCTCACCACCCGCCGGCCGGTGCCGGTCGCGGGCCCTATCGGCGGGCGACGCCGTCCTTGCGCGCCTGTTCGGCGACGGCGGCGGCGACCGCGGGCGCGACCCGGCGGTCGAACGGGCTCGGGATCACGTAGTCCTCGGACACGAGATCGCCGACGACGTCCGCGAGCGCGTGCGCGGCGGCCACCTTCATGTTCTCGGTGATGTCCGACGCGCGCACGTCGATGGCGCCGCGGAACACGCCCGGGAAGGCGAGCACGTTGTTGATCTGGTTCGGGAAGTCCGACCGGCCGGTCGCCACCACCCGGGCGTACCTGCGCGCCACGTCCGGGTGCACCTCCGGCGTCGGGTTGGACAGGGCGAACACGATCGCGTCGCGCCCCATGCTCGCGATCGCCTCCTCGCTCACCGTGGAGCCCGACAGGCCGATGAACACGTCGGCCCCGGCGAGCGCCTCCTCGATGGAGCCCTTGTAGCCCGCCCGGTTCGTGTCGCGGGCGAGCGCGGCCTTGACCGGGTTCATGCCCTCCCGGCCCTCGTACAGCAGGCCCTTGCTGTCGGCGACCGCGATGTCCCCGATGCCGGCGGTGAGCAGGAACCGGCTCACCGCCACGCCGGACGCGCCGGCGCCCGCCACCACGGCGCGCATCTCGCCGATGGGACGGCCCACCACCTTCGCCGCGTTGAGCAGGGCGGCGAGCGCCACGATCGCGGTGCCGTGCTGGTCGTCGTGGAAGACCGGGATGTCGAGGCGTGCCCGCAGCCGGTCCTCGATCTCGAAGCACCGCGGCGCGCTGATGTCCTCGAGGTTGATGCCGCCGAAGCTCGGCGCGAGGCGCACCACGGTCTCCACGATCTCGTCGACATCGGTGCAGTCGAGGCAGATCGGCACCGCGTTGACGTCGGCGAACTGCTTGAACAGCAGCGCCTTGCCCTCCATCACGGGCATCGCCGCCGCGGGGCCGATGTCACCGAGCCCGAGCACGGCGGTGCCGTCCGACACCACCGCCACCACTCCGGAAACCCACGTATAGTCGTTGACCAGCGCCGACTCATCCGCGATCGCGCTGCACACCCGGGCCACCCCGGGGGTGTAGGCGAGCGCGAGATCGTCGGTGTCGCGGACCTCGACGGTTGCCCGCACCTCGAGTTTCCCCCCACGGTGCAGGGCGAAAGCGGGATCGGAGTCGAGCATTTGCAAAGAAGGCGTCACAGTGACCCCACAACTCTGATCGGGACAGCTTTCTCGGTAGACGCCGCGGAAGGCGGAAGATCCGGCTTCGGTAGCCGCCGGAGCCCCTGCCGAGGACGGTCGTCTCTCATCAAGGGGCACGGGGGTCACCCGTCGCTTGATTGTGCCACACGGCGTGACCTCGGACGGTGTCCGGGTTGGCGCGTCGACGTAGCCCGTCCGTTATGCACCGAATATCACAATAACCGCGTTCTAATGAGTTAATCGGCTGTTCAGGAGGCCGCGATGCCCTTCCCATTCCCCCGCCGAGGCGTACTCGCGCTCACCGTGACCGCGTTGGCCGCCCTCACCGGCCTCTCCGCCTGCGGCGGGGACTCGGGCGACGCCGGCAACACCGGCGCGACCGCGCAGTCGTCCTCCGGCGGAGTAACCCTCGTCAACCCGGGCAAGCTGACGACGTGCACCAACGTCCCCTACGAGCCGTTCCAGTTCAACCAGGACGGCAAGGTCGTGGGCTTCGACGTGGACATCGTGGACCTCGTGGCGAAGAAGCTCGGGGTCACCCAGGAGATCCTCGACATCGACTTCGCCGCGATCAAGAGCGGCGCCGCGCTCAACGCCGGCCGGTGCGACGTCGCCGCCGCGGGCATGACGATCACCGAGGAGCGCAAGCAGAACATCGACTTCTCGGTGCCGTACTTCGACGCCACCCAGGCGCTGCTCGCGAAGAAGGGCAGCGGCATCACCTCGCTCGAGGACGTCAAGGCCAAGGGCCTCAAGCTCGGCGCCCAGGCCTCCACCACCGGCCTCGACTACGTCAAGTCGAAGGGCTTCGACCCGGTGGAGTACCCCGACTCCCCCAAGGAGCTGTTCGCCCTGCAGGCCGGGCAGGTCGACGTGATCGTGCAGGACCTGCCGGTGGTGCTCACCTGGCTGAAGAAGCCGGACGTCGCCGAGAAGTTCGAGCTCGCCGCCAGCCTCGACACCGGTGAGCAGTACGGCATCGGCCTGAAGAAGGGCAACACCGCCCTGCTCCAGGTGGTCAACGAGACGATCGAGGCCGCCAAGCAGGACGGCACGTACAACGAGATCTACAAGAAGTGGTTCGGCACCGAGCCCCAGCCCGCCTCGTCATGACCGCACGCCTGAGTCCGCGGCGGCGACAGCGGATCAGCCGCGGCGTCCAGTACGCCGTGCTGATCGCCGTCGTGGTGATACTCGTTCTCATCGCGGACTGGCCGTCGATCCAGCGGTCGTTCTTCAACCTCGAGGTGGCCGAGCAGGGGCTGCCCGAGCTGTTCACCGTGGCGCTGGTGAACACGGTCATCTACACGGTGACCGGGTACGCGCTCGGCTTCGCGCTCGGGCTGCCGCTCGCGCTCATGCGGCTCTCCTCGGTCGCGCCGTACCGCTGGATCGCCCGGCTCTACGTGGAGATCTTCCGCGGACTGCCGGCCCTGGTGATCTTCCTGCTGATCGGCACCGGCCTGCCCATCGCCTTCCCCGGGTTCGCCCTCCCCGGCGGGGTGTACGGCAGCGTCGCGCTCGCGCTCGCCCTGGTCTCGGCCGCCTACATGGCCGAGACCTTCCGGGCCGGGCTGCAGGCGGTGCCGAAGGGGCAGATGGAGGCCGCCCGCTCGCTCGGCATGAGCTACAGCCGGGCGATGGTCTCCATCGTGATCCCGCAGGCCGTGCGGATCGTGGTCCCGCCGCTCACCAACGAGCTCGTCCTGCTGTTCAAGGACTCCTCGCTCGTGTTCATCCTCGGGGTGACCTCGACCCAGGTGGAGCTCGCCAAGTTCGGCAACGACCTCGCCTCCGCCACGGCGAACCCGACACCGATCATCATGGCCGGCGCGACCTACCTGTTGATCACCATCCCGCTCGGGTATCTCGCCCGGCGGCTGGAAGCACGCCAGGGGAAGGGGCTATGAGCACCCCAACGGGCACTCCGTCAGGCGGAACACCGCGCGGCGCCGCCGGGCACGCCGTCGAGCTCCGCGGGCTGCACAAGTCGTTCGGCGACGTCCAGGTGCTCAAGGGCATCGACTTCACGGTGGAGCCGGGCCAGGTGGTCTGCGTCATCGGCCCGTCCGGGTCGGGCAAGTCCACCCTGCTGCGCTGCGTCAACCTGCTGGAGCGGCCGACCGCGGGCCGGGTGTTCGTGGACGGCGTCGAGCTCACCGACCCGGACGTCGACATCGACGCGGCCCGGCGCCGCATCGGCATGGTGTTCCAGCAGTTCAACCTGTTCCCGCACCTCACCGTGCTGCGCAACATCACGATCGCGCAGCAGCGGGTGCTGCGGCGCGGCAAACGCGAGGCCGAGCGGATCGCCATCGAGAACCTGGAACGGGTCGGGCTCGCCGACCGGGCGAACTCCTACCCGAGCCAGCTCTCCGGCGGGCAGCAGCAGCGGGTGGCGATCGCCCGGGCGCTCGCCATGGACCCCGCGCTCATGCTCTTCGACGAGCCCACCTCGGCCCTCGACCCCGAGCTCGTCGGCGACGTGCTCACGGTGATGCGCAAGCTCGCCGAGGACGGCATGACGATGCTCGTGGTCACCCACGAGATGGGCTTCGCCCGGGAGGTGGCCGACCGGGTGGTGTTCATGGACGGCGGGGTGATCGTCGAGGACGGACCGCCGGAGCAGGTGATCGGCGCGCCCCGGCAGGAGCGGACCCGTACCTTCCTGCGCCGGGTGCTCCACCCGGAGGGGTGATCGAATCACCCGCCCCGGCGGGATGATCAGGGCGCGCGGTCGTGTGATACTCAAGAAACGGTCATCTCTCGGGTGCCGTTCGCCACGCGCCCCCTCCCTACGCAACGGATCGCACAGGTGGACTTGAGCTCTTACGCCGACCTTGCCGTGAAGCTGGTCAACCACGAGGACCTCAGCAACCTCGACGGGCTGCGCACCCTGCTCGGCGAGACCGGGCGCGGCCTCCAGGCCGCCCGCATCACCAGAGGTGACCTGGACGCCATGCGCGAGCTGCGCGAGGAGCTCACCGCCGTGTTCGAGGCCGTCGCGAAGGGCGACGAGGAGGACGCCGTGGAGCGGCTCAACCTGCTGCTCATCCGGCACCCGGCGCACCCGCAGATCGTCCGGCACGACGACACGGGCTGGCACATGCACCTCACCGGGGCCGGGCGGGTCTACGACCAGTACGCGGTGTGCGCGGTCATGGGCCTCGCCACGCTGGTCACCCGCCTCGGCCTCGACCGGCTGGGCCTGTGCCAGGCCGCGCCGTGCCGCCGCGCGTACCTCGACGTCTCCTCCAACCGCTCGCGCCGCTACTGCTCCAAGCGCTGTGCAAGCCGGGCGAACGTGGCCAGGTTCCGCGCCCGGCGGCGCGAGCGGTCCTGAGGCACGGGCGACCGCGGGCGGCACGCCCGCGCGGCCGTCAGCGGGGCCGCAGGCCGTGCCGCAGCGGCCAGTAGCGCAGCACGACCCGGCCGACCAGCAGCGCGGCGGGCACCGGGCCGAAGTCCCAGCTGTCCCGGCGGCCGGGGGCGCGCTGGTTGTCGCTCTCCAGCCACCAGCCCTCCTCCGGTCCCCCGCCGATCAGCCGCTTGACGATCAGCCGCGCGGGGTCGTCCGGCAGGCGGGCCACCACGAGGTCGCCGGGCCGCGGGGCGGCGGTGCGGCGCACCACCAGCCAGTCCCCCGGGTGGAGGGTGGGCAGCATCGACTCGCCCGTGACACGCACGCGCAGGAAGCCCATCCCCGTCCGTGTGATCCTTTCGATGCCGGTAAGGTCAGAAATTAAATCATGCTGAGTCTCCGGCATTGAGGAAGGACCTTCCGATGCTCGCACGACTGCTTCGGCCGCGATACGAGGCGTCGGCCCACTGCGACCTGCCCTGCGGCGTCTACGACCCCGCGCAGGCCCGCATCGAGGCCGAGTCCATCAAGGCGATCATTCAGAAGTACGCCGAGAACGAGGACCCGGTGTTCCGCACCCGGGCGCTCATCATCAAGGAGCAGCGGGCCGAGCTGGTGAAGCACCACCTGTGGGTGCTGTGGACCGACTACTTCAAGCCGCACCACCTGGAGAAGTACCCGCAGCTCCACCAGCTGTTCTGGGAGGCGACCAAGCTCGCGGGCACCGCCGGGGCCAAGGGCACCGTCGACCCCGCCAAGGCCGACGAGCTGCTCGCCAAGATCGACGAGATCGCCAAGATCTTCTGGGAGACCAAGCAGGCCGCCTGACCTGCCCGCGTCACCGAGTTTTTCCCGGGCCCCGTGTGGTGACAGACCACTCGGGGCCCGAACATTTGCCGCAAGATCACGACCTGTCGGCGTGCCCAGGACACCAAAGGTGTCCCGGGGACGGTAGGTTGCAGTCAGCGGCTTTGTACGAGGAGGAACGTGGCTGACGAGACGGTGACGCGTGCTCAGGGCGTCGGCATACCGGGGGTGCGCGACGCGGTGTGCGTGCGCATGCCGGCGGTGAGCGCCTATCTGTCCGTGTTGCGTACGGCGACCGCCGGGCTCGCCGCACGCCTGGACTTCACCATCGACCAGATCGAGGATCTGCGGATCGCGGTGGACGAGGCGTGCGCCATGCTGCTGCGGCAGGCGGTGCCCGGCACCGACCTGGTCGCCGAGTTCGAGCTGGACGGGGACGCGATGACCGTTCGCGTCGAGGTGAGCACGGTCGGCACCACCGAGCCGCGCCGCGACGACTTCGCGTGGATGGTTCTCACCGCGCTCGCCGACGACGTCGACGCGGTCACCGATTCCCCTGATCGCATGGCGATCGTGTTGCGGAAACGTCGAGACGTGGCGGGGCCGGTGTGATGGAAAGGACCCGTGCCATGCCCTCCAGCGAACAGGCGGCGGTGCCCGACCGCGTGCGCGCGCGCACGCTCTTCGCCGAGCTCGCCACGCTGCCCCCCGACGACCCGCGCCGCCAGCGCATCCGGGACGAGCTGGTCGAGCTCCACCTGCCGCTGGTGGAGTACCTTGCCCGCCGCTTCCGCAACCGCGGCGAGTGGCTCGACGACCTCACCCAGGTGGCGACGATCGGTCTGATCAAGTCGATCGACCGGTTCGACCTCGACCGCGGGGTGGAGTTCTCCACGTATGCCACGCCCACGATCGTGGGCGAGATCAAGCGGCACTTCCGGGACAAGGGCTGGGCCGTACGGGTGCCGCGCCGGCTGCAGGAGCTGAAGCTGTCGCTCACCAAGGCGATCAGCGAGCTCTCCCAGCGCGAGGGCCGCGCCCCCACGGTGAGCGAGCTCGCCGAGCACCTGCAGATGAGCGAGGAGGACGTGCTCGAGGGCCTGGAGTCCGCCAACGCGTACTCCACGGTCTCCCTCGACGCGCCCGACTCCGGGGACGAGGACGCGCCCGCCGTGGCCGACTCGCTCGGCATCGTGGACGACTCGCTGGAGGGGGTCGAGTACCGCGAGTCGCTCAAGCCGCTGCTGGAACGGCTGCCGCCCCGGGAGAAGCGCATCCTGCTGCTGCGGTTCTTCGGCAACATGACGCAGTCCCAGATCGCGAACGAGCTCGGCATCTCGCAGATGCACGTGTCGCGGCTGCTCGCGCGCACCCTCGCGCAGCTCCGCGAGGGCCTCACCGCGGAGGACTGACGCCCAGGGCCGAGACGGCGGACGAACGGGACCTAGCGCGGCCGGGAGTCCCGGCCGCGTCCCGTGCCGGAACGCTTTCCCTTGGGCCCCTTGGGCCCCTCCCCGGGCTTCGCCGTGCCGGAATCCGGCGGTGCGGTTCCGCCGTCCTCGGCGGGGCCGTCGGGGAAGACGCCGTCGTAGAGCACGCGGGTGGACGGCGGGGCGAGCAGCGTGACGATCGCGGTGAGCGCGGCCACGAGCAGCGCCGCCCCGGCCACCTGCCTGCCGGACTGGATGAGCGTGATCGCGACCGGTAGCGCGAAGATCTGCGCGAGCACGCCCGGCGAGCGGCTCCACCGCTGCGCGCCGAACGCGCCCCAGGCCACCCAGATGAGCGCCGCCCCGAAGACGACGCCGATCGCCGCCTCGGCGATCGAGCTGGCGAGGTCGTGGGGCCGGCCGATCACGGTCATGACGGCGACGTAGCCGCCGAGGCCCAGCACGCACAGCCCTTCCAGGGCGAGGACCGCGGCGGCGATGACCAGCGTGAACGGAGGCTTGGACACATCCGGCAACCCTACCCCCCGATACGCTTTTCGGCATGCGCGCACTGCTGCTGGTCAACCCCATGGCCACGACGACCACCCGGCGTACCCGGACCGTCCTCATCCGCGCCCTGAGCGCGGCCGTCGACCTCACCGTGGAGGAGACCGGCTACCGGGGCCATGCGGCCGCCCTCGCCGGGACCGCCCGGGAGAAGGGATTCGACGTGGTGGCGGTGCTCGGCGGCGACGGCACGATCAACGAGGCGGTGAACGGCCTGCTCGGCGCGGCCGGGACCGGCGGTACGGCACCGCCGGACGGCGCCGCCGTACCGGCGCTCATGGTGATCCCCGGCGGCAGCGCCAACGTCTTCGCCCGGGCCCTCGGCCTGCCGAACAACGCGGTGGAGGCGACCGGCGCGGTGCTGGAGGCGCTGCGGGAGGGCCGCCGCCGGACCGTGAACCTCGGCCTCGCCTCCGACCCGGAGGGCGGCGACCGGTACTTCACCTTCTGCGCCGGGGTGGGCTACGACGCCGAGGTGGTGCGCGCGGTGGAGGCGCTGCGCGGCGCGGGCCACCGGGCCGGGCCGATGCTCTACACCCGGACCGCGGTGCGGCACTACTTCCTCACCGACCGCCGCACGCCGGCGCTGCGGCTGGAGCGCCCGGGGCATCGTCCCGAGGACGGCATCTTCATGGCGATCATCTCGAACACCGCGCCGTGGACGTACGCGGGCCCGTGGCCGATCAACCCCACGCCGTGGGCGAGCTTCGCCACCGGCCTCGACATGCTCGGCCTCAAGCGCATGGGCCTGCCGACGATGCTGCGGGTGCTGCCGCAGGTGCTGCGGCAGCGCGACACCCTGCTGCGGGGCCGTCACCTGGTGCAGACCCACGACGAGGAGGAGTTCACGCTGGTCGCGACGCGGCCGATCGCGTTCCAGCTCGACGGTGACTACCTCGGGGAACGCGAACGGATCACCTTCCGGTCCGTGCCGAATGCGTTACAGGTCGTCGCCTAACCGACTACACTAAGTAATGGTGTGACGCAATCAACAGTCATAACCGGCAAAACGTTCGTCCAAACCTCTTGCGTGCGGTTGAGCCTCCTGAAAAGCTCATCTTGACGTCGGAACGTAGGACCTTTGCGAGCGGCAACCTCGCAAGGTCCTTCGGCGATCACCTCATATAAGCCCGAAACGACACGTTTCGGGCCCCCGTTTGCCACGCCTCGTGAAACTCTTCACAAAGTACGGCCCCACCGGAGCCCGCGAGCTCCACTGACGAAGGAGTGACGCATGGACTGGCGCCACCGCGCTGCCTGCCGTGACGTGGACCCCGAGCTGTTCTTCCCGATCGGCAACACCGGACCGGCCCTCCTGCAGATCGAGGAGGCCAAGCAGGTGTGCCGGCAGTGCTCGGTCAGCGAACTCTGCCTCAAGTGGGCTCTGGAGACCGGTCAGGACGCCGGTGTCTGGGGCGGGATGAGCGAGGACGAGCGCCGCGCCCTCAAGCGTCGTGCCGCCCGTGCGCGCGCCCGCGCCGCCGCCGTCTGACATATCCCGCGCCTCACCCCCTCGACCAGAGCTTGGCCGTACCCTACATCAGTCCGGTCCCCCTGTCTCACCGGGGCAGGGGGCCGGAACCGAGACGGATGTCGTAGCGCAGGTCGCCGCGGCGCCGATCCGGCGAGCCGATCCCTAGGGTAGGCCCGTACGGCACCGGTCCGCGGCGCGGGTCCCCAGGGCAGGCCCGCGGTGCGACGGCCGGGCCCGGCGCCTCACCCCGGCAACGGGATGGAGAGGGTCACCTCGGTGCCCCCGCCCTCCCGGGGCTCGATGGACAGCCGACCGGACAGCTCCCCCACCACGAGGGTGCGGACGATCTGCAGGCCGAGGCTCGTCGAGGACTCCAGATCGAAGTCGGGCGGCAGCCCCTTGCCGTTGTCCGCGACGACGACCTCGAGGCGGTCCGCGCTCCGCGTCGCCCGCACCGTCAGCTCACCGGTACGGCGGTCGAAACCATGCTCCACGGCGTTCTGCAGCAGCTCGGTGAGGACCATCGCCAGCGGCGTGGCCACGACCGAGGGGAGCACGCCGAACGAGCCCACCCGGCGCGGCGTGACCGGAGCGACGGACACCTCGCCGGTCATCGCGATCACCCGGTCGGCGATGTCGTCGAAGTCGACCATCTCCTCGGGCGTGTGCGCCAGGGTCTCGTGCACGATCGCGATCGACCCGACCCGGCGCACCGCCTCCTCCAGCGCCTCCCGCCCCTCGGGCACGTTGAGCCGCCGGGCCTGCAGCCGGAGCAGCGCGGCCACCGTCTGCAGGTTGTTCTTCACCCGGTGGTGGATCTCCCGGATCGTGGCGTCCTTGGTCATCAGCTCCCGCTCGCGGCGGCGCAGCTCGGTCACGTCGCGCAGCAGCACGAGCGCGCCGATGCGCTGCCCGCCGATGATCAGCGGGATCGCGCGGAGCTGGACCACGGTGCCGCCGGCCTCGACCTCGGTCTCCCGGGGCGCCCGGCCGCTCGCCACGATCATCAACGACTCGTCCACCGGCTCGTCGGAGTAGCACAGCTGGGCGGTGACCTTGCCCAGGTCGGCGCCGACGAGGTCGGCCTGCAGGCCGAGGCGGCGGTAGGCGGACAGGGCGTTCGGCGACGCGTAGGTGACCCGGCCGGACCGGTCGAGCCGGAGCAGGCCGTCACCCACCCGCGGGGAGCGGACCAGGCTCGGCTCGTCCTCCCGGAACGGGAACCGGCCCTCGGCCACCATCTGCGCCAGGTCCGAGGCGCTCTGCAGGTAGGTGAGCTCGAGGCGGGACGGGGTGCGCGCCGACGACAGGTTGGTCGAGCGCTGGATCACCCCGATCACGTTGCCCGGGGCGTCCGGGGAGCCGTCCGGCCCGATCGGCACCCGCCGTACCGGGATCGTCTCCTCCCGGACCGGGACCCCGCTCGACCAGTCGGGATCCCCCTCCCGGCAGATCCGGCGCTCGTTCCACGCCATGTCGAGCAGCGGCCGCTCGCCCTTGGCGACCACCGTCCCGACGACGTCGTCGTGGTAGACCGTGGGACCGGTGGTGGGGCGCATCTGGGCGACCGCGAGCCAGGCGGACTCGTCCCGCAGCGGAATCCACAGGATGAGATCGGCGAACGACAGGTCGGCCAGCAGCTGCCAGTCCGAGACGAGCGAGTGCATCCACTCCACGTCCGCCGGGTCGAGCGCGGTGTGGCGCGCCACCAGGTCACTGAGAGTCGGCACGTAAGCATCATGCGCGCTCCCGGCGGGGAAAAGCCAATCGACCGACCCTGCCGGAGATGCCCGGGCGTGGTTCCGGATATCCTGAACCACCATCCTGACCTGCCGCGACGGACGGGGACCGGGGCTTCGGGCGTCGCCCGGCCCAACCCGGTCACCTTGCCGAGCTTGACGGCACGGTACAAGTTGAGTTCGGATGATCTCGCGGTGACCGGTGTGCGCCGCGGTTACGGTGATGGAGGAGGCCTCGTCGTGAACGGGCATGTGGGGCAGGGCGCGAGGCACTCCGCCGACGGGTCCGGGAGGGAGGGGTGATGACCGCCGAGGAATCCCCCCGGGTCCCGAAATACTACGACGTCAAGCGGAGTCTGCTGGAGCTCACCAAGTCGCTGCCGCCCGGCAGCGCGCTGCCCCCGGAGCGCACGCTCGCCGTACGGTTCAACACCTCGCGCACCACGGTGCGGCAGGCGCTCGCCGAGCTGGTGATCGAGGGACGGCTCGTGCGCATCCAGGGCAAGGGCACGTTCGTGGCCCAGCCCAAGGTGGCGCAGGTGCTCCAGCTCACCTCCTACACGGGTGACCTGCGCACCGTCGGCCTGGAGCCGGACACCAAGATCCTGGACATCAGTTACATCTCGGCCGACGAGACGCTCGCCCGGCGGCTCGCCATCAACCCCGGCGGGCGGGTGCTGCGCATCCACCGGCTCCGGCTCGCCAACGGCGAACCGATGTCGATCGACACCACGCACCTGTCCGCCCGCCGGTTCCCCCGGCTCCGGCGCGAGCTGGAGGCCCACTCCTCGCTGTACGAGACGCTGCACACGGCCTACGGCGTGCGGCTCACCGACGCCGAGGAGAGCATCGAGACCGTGCTCGCCTCGCCGTACGACGCGCAGATCCTCGGCGTCGACGTGGGACTGCCGATGCTGCTGCTCACCCGGCACGCGTTCGACGCCGACGGCAACCCGGTGGAGTGGGCCCAGTCGCTGTACCGGGGCGACCGCTACAAGTTCGTCACCCGGCTGCGGCGGCCGCTGTCCTGACGCCCCCGTGCCGCCACGGAGGCGTACGGCTCAGCAGACGCCGGGCAGCGAGCAGACCTTGCGGGCCATCGTGCGCGCGTCGCGCTCGACCGCGCCGAAGTCCTTGCTCCGGAACTTGCTGTTCCAGCCGCCGCTGCGCTCGTAGATGAAGATCGCGCGCCCCTTGCGCACGGCCGCGTGCACGTAGCTGTCCTCGAACGTGCGCAGGCCCACGAGCAGCGCCTCGTCGCCGATCCGCACCGGCTTCGCCGCGTACTCGTAGCGGTCGAAGCCCTTGCCGCTCTTGCCGCACCGGGCCAGGTCCGAGCGCAGCGCGGCGAAGCCCTTCTTGGCCTCCCGCTTGCTGCGGTAGACGATCAGCTGCTCGGCGGACAGCTCGGTCTCGTCCAGCAGGCTGATGGTGCGCGCCGCGACCCGCTTGCCGTCCGCGGTGCGCTTGCGGCCGCACGGGTCGATCTGCCGCGTCTCGGTACGGCGGTCGCTGAAGCTGGTCTCCTTCGGCTTCTTGGCCTTGCGGAACTCGGCCTCGTGCAGCAGGAAGTTCTTGGGAATGCGGAAGGCGGCGGCCTCGGCCGTGGCCTGCCGCGGCGCGGCCGCGGCGTGGGCGGTGGCGGCCTGCGCGAGCCCCAGACCGGCGAGCGTCACGGCCCCGGCGAGCGCGGCGACGGCCTTGGCGGTACCCCTACCGAAAGCAGACATCGTGTCCCTCTTTGACGCATGGATATCGGGTTTTCGAACCCCCCTGGGTCATGCGTCTAGTGAGATGCAGCGCGGGGCCCGCGGATTGAGCGGTCCAGGTCGCGATTCGATAACCGCCGTCCTTCTCAGCCAAAGTGACCCACTGGTAACGTTCGCGCATGGACTCTGCTAAGCACGCCGGAGACGTCGCCGTCGCCGTCTCCCGCGCCTTCGGCGTCGACGTGATGTTCACCCTGTCGGGCGGGCACGTGTTCCCCCTGTACGACGGCGCCGTGCACGAGAACATGCGCATCCTCGACGTGCGCCACGAGCAGAGCGCGGTGTTCGCGGCCGAGGCCACGGCCCGGCTCACCCGGAAGCCCGGGCTCGCCGTGCTCACCGCCGGCCCCGGCGTGACCAACGGCGTGAGCGGCGTCGCCACCGCCCACTTCAACGGCTCCCCCGTGGTCGTGATGGGCGGCCGGGCACCGCTCTCCCGCTGGGGCTCGGGAGCGCTCCAGGAGCTCGACCACCCGCCCCTGCTCGAGCCGATCACCAAGCGGTCGTTCACCGCGGCCTCGGCGGAGAGCGTCGCGCAGGACGTGGCGACCGGGTTCCGCACCGCGCTCGCCCCGCACCGCGGCCCGGTCTTCCTCGACTTCTACATGGACCACCTGTTCGCGCAGGCCCCCGAGCCGCCGGCCGAGGCCCTCACGCCCCAGGACGCCGGCGCGGACGGGTCCCGGGAGCCCGACACCGACGCGCTCGCCCACATCGCCCGGCTGCTCGCCGAGGCCGAGCGGCCGGTGCTCGTGCTCGGCTCGGACGTGTGGATGGACGGCGCCGAGCAGGCCGCCCGCGAGTTCGCCGAGGAGTACCGGCTGCCGGTGATCCTCAACGGCCAGGGCCGCGGCATCCTGCCGTCCGGGCACGAGCTGCTCGTCACCCGCGCCCGCGGGACCGCGTTCGGCCAGGCCGACCTGGTGATCGTCGCGGGGGCGCCGCTCGACTTCCGGCTCGGCTACGGCTGGTTCGGCGGCAAGGAGGGCACCCCGCTCGCCCGGGTCGTGCACCTGGTGGACGCGCCCTCGCAGATCGCCACGCACATCCAGCCCGCCGGGGCGGCCGCGGGCGACCTCACCCTCGTCTTCCGCGGGCTCGCCACCGCCTGCGCCACGGCCGGCGTCTCGCCGAAGCGGTACGCGCCGTGGCTCACCCGGCTGGCGGAGGCCGCCGCGGCGGCGCGCGCCGGGGACGCCGAGCTGCTCGCCTCGGACGCCGACCCCATCCACCCGATGCGCATCTACGGCGAGCTGAACAAGGTGCTCGCCGACGACGCGGTGGTGATCGGCGACGGCGGCGACTTCGTCTCCTACGCGGGCAAGTACGTCGAGCCGGAACGGCCCGGCTGCTGGCTCGACCCCGGCCCGTACGGGTGCCTGGGCACCGGCCTGGGCTACGCGATCGCGGCCCGGCTCGCCCGGCCCTCCTCCCAGGTGGTGCTGCTGCTCGGCGACGGCGCGGCCGGGTTCTCCCTGATGGACGTGGACACGCTCGTCCGGCACGACCTGCCGGTCGTGATGATCTGCGGCAACAACGGCATGTGGGGGCTGGAGAAGCACCCCATGCAGCTGCTGTACGGCTACGACGTCGCCGCCGAGCTGCGGCAGGGCACCCGCTACGACCAGGTGGTGACCGCGCTGGGCGGCGGCGGCGAGCTCGTCACCTCGCCGGACGAGATCGGCCCGGCGCTGCGGCGGGCGTTCGACTCCGGCGTGCCGTACCTGGTGAACGTCGTCACCGACCCGGCGATCGCCTACCCGCGCAACACGACCGGCGTGTAGCGCGCGCACCGCACCGGCGGGGTCCGCCGCGGCGGGCCCCGGCGGCGGTCACTGCGCCGGCGAGGGCGAGGTCGAGGGCGACGGCGAGGGGGACGGTTCCGGCGACTCGTCCCCGTCGTCACCGGGGCACTCGGTTCCCCGGTCCACCACCATGCGGACCACGGTATCCGGGGGCACGGCCTCGCCCGGCCCCGGGTTCTGGCTCAGCACCTTGGTGCACATCCCGGTGTCGGGGTCGGAGCTGATGATCACCCGGTAGTCGAAACCGGCCCGGCTGAGCGCGGCGATCGCCGCGGGCTCGGTGAGGCCCACGACGGCGGGCACCTTCCGCAGCACGGGGGTCTTCGACGGCGTGGCGGTCGGTTTCGTGCGCTCCGGGGTGGGCGATGCGGTGGGGGTCGGCGTCGGCTCCGCGGGCCTGGTGGGCTGCCGGCTCGGCGGGGCCTTGGTGGGGGCCTGGGTCCGGGTACGGCTCGGCCGCGGGCTCTCGGTGGTGGCCCGCAGCGGTCCCTTGGTCCCGGGCGGGCTCGTGGTCGTGCCGACCGCGGCGGGCGGGGTCTCCTCGCCGCCGGTCGCGGCGACGCCGTTGAGGGCGAAGGCGGCGAGCCCGCCGAACAGGGCCGCGCCCACGCCGATCCCGGTGAACAGGCCGACCCGGCTGCGCCGCCGCCGGGCGCGTCCCCGGGCGGCCCGGCGCTCCTGCCGGGTCGACGGCGGCCCGGCGTCCTCCGGCGGGTACGGCGCCTGCGGGTAGCCCTGCTCGGTGTACGGCCCGTCCTGGTACGGCTGCTGCGGATAGGGCTGGGAGAACGGCGCGGAGTACTGCTGCGGGCCGTACGGCTGGGCGGCGTAGGCCTGGGAGGGCGGCGCGCCGTACCCGGGCGGGTGGGCGGCGGCCTCGCCCGGCATGGGCGACGGGGCGGCCCCGATGGCGTGCGCGGCCTGGCGCGCGGCCTGGCCCATCGCCGCGGCGCTCGGCCACCGGCTGCCGGGGTCCTTGGCGAGCGCACGCTCCACCACGCGGCGGACCGGGGGCGGGATGTCCGGGGGCAGCGGGGGCGGGGCCTCGCGGATGTGCTTGAGCGCGATCGTCACCGGGGAGTCGCCGTCGAACGGCCGCATCCCGGCGAGGCACTCGTACGCGACGACGCCGAGGGCGTAGATGTCCACGGCCGGGGTGACCGGCTGGCCCTCGGCCTGCTCCGGGGCGCAGTAGGCGGCGGTGCCGAGCACCATGCCCGCGTCGGTGAGCCGGTTCGCCGACTCGGCCCGGGCGATGCCGAAGTCGGTGAGCACGAGCCGGCCGTCGGACCGCACCATGAGGTTGCCGGGCTTGACGTCCCGGTGCACGATCCCCTTCTCGTGCACCGCCTGCAGCGCGTCCGCGGCCTGCGCGATCAGGTCCATCGCGGGCTCGGGGTCGATGCGGCCGAGCCGGGAGAGCAGCCGGTCGAGCGGCTCCCCGTCGACGAACCGCATCACCAGGAAGGCGGTGGGGCCGTCACCCGGGACCTCGGTGACGCCGTAGTCGTAGACGTCGACGACGCCGGGGTGGTTGATGGTGGCCATGGCGCGGGCCTCGCCCTGGAACCGCTGGACGAAGTTGGGGTCGTTCATCCGGTCCGGGAGCAGCAGCTTGACGGCGACGGTACGGGCCAGGACCATGTCCTCGCCGCGCCACACCTCGCCCATGCCGCCGGCCCCGAGCCGTTCGTCCAGGCGGTACCGTCCCGCCAGGCTCGTCCCTTGGGCCACCATGGTCCCCCGTACCCCCCTTAGTAGTGGTACGCCGCTTTACACCCCAGACTTGACAACAAAGCAGATTCGTATCGCGACCAGGTCACGCCGAGATCACAAGGATCCGGGGGCCTGCCTGCGCAGGCGCGTGTGCCCCGTGTACGCGCCGAGAGATCAGGGTAGGGCTTTAAGGTTGCGGCTCTCCCAAGAAATCCGGGGCAGATGCCAGGGGAACACACCGGGACCGTCGCGGGGATTCGCGGTCCGGTACGGCACGGCCGGGCGGCCCGGCGAGACGGGCGGGCGTGCCGCTGAGTAGGGTGGCGGCCATGACCCTTGCCCCCGGCCTTCGCGCAACGGTTTCGATCGTCGTCGGCGACGCGGACACCGCCGCCGTGGTGGGCAGCGGTGAGGTGCCGGTGCTCGCCACGCCGCGCCTGCTCGCCCTCGCCGAGGCCGCCACCGTGCGGGCGCTGCGGGACCGGCTGGCCCCCGGCCAGACCTCGGTCGGCACGCGCGTGGAGCTGCATCACCGGGCGGCCAGCCCGGTCGGCGCGCCGGTGGAGGTCACCGCGGAGCTCACCGAGGTGGACGGGCGGCGGCTGGTGTTCACGGTGGCCGCGCACCAGCGGGACCGGCTCGTCGCCGACGGCACCGTCGAGCGGTTCGTCGTCGACACCGAGCGGTTCCTCGCCAAGCTGCAGGGGTGAGGCCGCCGGCTACTCGATGACGGCGATGAGGTCGCCCTCCTGGATGACGTCGCCCTCGGCCACCTTGATCTGCGCGACCGTGCCCGCGTCCTCGGCGAGCACCGGGATCTCCATCTTCATCGACTCGAGCAGCACGAGGGTGTCGCCCACGGCGACCCGGTCGCCCTCGGAGACGAGGATCTTGGCGACGTTCGCCACCATCTCGGCACGCACTTCGGCCATGAACACTCCTTCGACCACTATCGGCGCGTCACCACCATAGGCCCGCCCGGCATCTCGGGCCGTGCCCCGAATCCCATCAGTACGCAAAGCGTGGTCTGTAGGAAGCCCACAACACCCCGGGCCGGGCAGGCCGGGCAAGGCGGGAAATCTGGGCAAAATTGCACGACTCGCGTCCCCGGGCGGGGCTCAGGGGCGCCGCCGGGCGACCACGGTCGCCATCGCCTCCACCACGACCGGGTCGTACTCCTCCCCGCTCCCGGCCCGCAGCCGCTCCAGCGCGGCGGCCGAGCGGTCGCGGTCCGCCGAGGCGCCGACGAGGTCGTCGTAGGCGTTCGCCACCTTGATGATCCGGCTCGCGGGCGGCACCTCGGGGCCGGGCGGGTCGCACTGCATCCGCACGATCTCGGCGACCCGGTCGAGCACCCCGGTCTTGCGGATCACCTCGGCCCCGAGCTCGGCGATCCGCCGGGCCTGCGCGGGCTCGGCGAACACGGTGGCGCCGCCCGGGATCGGGTCGGCGAGCGAGAGCTGCCCGATGTCGTGCATGAGCGCGGCGTACTCGAGCTCGAGCAGCTCCGGCTCGGACATGCCGAGCTCGCGGCCGACCGCCACGGCGAGCCGGCTCACCCGGCGGGAGTGCCCGTGGTCCACGTAGCCGCCGACCTCCGGTACCCGGGCGAGCGCCCGCACCGTCTGCAGGTAGGTGGCCCGGATGCCCGCGTACTTGCGGAACGCCACCTGGGTGACGAGCAGCGGCGCGGCGAACACGAGCAGGGCGACCAGCCCCATGCCGTGCGAGGCGAGCGCGAGCAGGATGCCCGAGGCGCCCACCGCGGCGGCGAGCGGCCCGGCGATGCGCAGCTCGTCGCGCACCGCGACGGGCAGCGCGGTGCGCACGCGTTCCGCGCGGAGCACCGCGGCGACGAGCATGTCGGCGAGCAGCGCCACGGCGGCGAGCGCGACCATCGTGGCGAGCACGAGCCACCACTGCCCGCCCGGCCGGCCGTGGTCGGTGGAGGCCCACAGCACGCCGGCGAGCGGCCGGTACGCGAACGCCACCAGCGCGCCGGCGAGCAGCCGCCGGGCCATCGCCGCGGCCTGCGGCGGGCGGTTGACCGCGAGGTGCGGCAGCGCCCCGGCGATCATGCCGAGCGCCATCACCGCGACCACCTGGACCGCGCCGTGCCCGGCCGGGCGGCCCTCCACGTCGAGCAGCATGGCGTAGCCGAGCGCCGCGGCCGTGGAGATCGGCGCGACCTCGCGGTTGCCCGGCATCATCATCCGGGCGAGCTCGCCGAACGCGATCAGCGCGCCGAACGCGAGCGCCACCTCCGGGTCGGCCACCTCGGTGGCGACCACGTGCGCCACGCTCGCGATCATCAGCGTCGCCGCGACGGCGAGCAGGAGCGGGCACCACGGCGCGCGGGCGCGGTCACCGCTCAGCGGCCACCTGGATCGGCGTAGTCGGGTCGTCATGGTCCTTCATCACGGTCTGGGGCTGTCCGGTGGGCGGGGCGGGCGGCCGGACCGGCGGGTCCCAGCCGCGGCGCCGTACGGCGGAGACGAACGCGTCGACCATGACCGGGTCGAACTGGGTCCCGGCGTTCTTGCGCAGCTCCTCGAGCGCGACCTCGACCGGCTTGGCCCGGCGGTAGGAGCGGTCGGAGGTCATCGAGTCGAAGGCGTCCGCCACCGCGATGATGCGGGCGAACTCGGGGATCTCGTCGCCCGCCAGACCCATCGGGTATCCCTTGCCGTCGTGGCGCTCGTGGTGGTGCATGATGCCCGCGAACGCCTCGTCGAGGAAGTCGATGCCCTTGACGATCTCCAGGCCGCGCATCGGGTGGAGCTGGATCGCCGCGTACTCCTCCTCGGTGAGCGGGCCCTCCTTCTGCAGCACCTTGGTGGGCACGCCGAGCTTGCCCACGTCGTGCAGCATGCCCGCGTACCGGATGGCGCGCAGCCGCCGCGGCCCCATGCCGATCTCCTCGGCGATCATCGTCGCGGCCTTCGACACCCGGGTGCAGTGGCCGCGGGTGTAGTAGTCCTTGGTCTCCACCGCCTGGCAGAGCGCGGCCATCGTCGCCTCGTACGAGCGCTCCTGGGCGCGGTACTGCCCGAACGCCCAGCGCGCGATGAACACCGGCACGAGCACGAGCACCGCGGCGAGCGACTGCACGCTCGCCCACAGCCCGACGATGAGCAGCCCGAAGGTGGCGTAGCCCAGGTAGGAGACGAGGAAGCGCACGGCCTCGCGCAGCGGCACCTGGGCGCGGCTCACCACCGAGGCGAGCCGCAGCAGCACGCCGATGAGCAGGACGTTGAGCGGCACGAAGACCGCGGCCGCCGCGGCGTACGGCACGAGCAGGTCGGCGAACCGCTCCACCGGCAGCCCCTCGGGGCCGCCGGCGAGCCGGTAGACCACGCCCGCGGCGTACCCGCACACGGCGAACTGGGCGCCGTTGAACAGCCGCTTCACCGGCGGCAGCCCGGGCCGCACGCTGAGCACGGCGACGGCGCCGACGAGGGCGGCGCCGAGCGGCCCCACCAGCACGACCGCGGCGAGCGCGGCGGAGAAGCTCACCGAGACCGCGGTCTGCTCGATGTTGAGCAGCGTCGGCGCCGATTCGCACACCAGGAACAGCAGCGCCAGCACGACGAGCGTGCGCCAGTCGGGCCCGTCGAGCCCGCCCCCGATGCCCCCGCCCTCGACGACGAGGTCACGCCCGATCAGTGCCGCCGCCGCTGTGACCAGAACGATGATGTAGACCTTCGCAGGCCACGGCAGTTCACGCACAACGGCCACCTAGGCGTCGGATTCCGCCCTCAGGCTACAGAAACCGAAGCCTCCGGTCCCCCGGCTCGGCCAATCGCGTCTGATATGTGACCTAAGTGAACAAATGATTACGCAGCGCCAGGCGCCCCACCGGTCTCACGGCGGCGCCGGGCCCACTCGACCGTCGCCTTGAGGCCCACGGCGAGCTCGGTGCGCGGCTGCCAGCCCAGCCCCTCGTACGCCGGGGCGGGGTCGACGGCCATCGCGGGCAGGTCGCCCAGGCGCGGCGGCGCGTAGCCCGGCTCGTCGGGCGCCCCGGCCGCGGCCGCGACCAGGCTGTGCAGCTCCCGGTCGGTGGTCTGCACGCCGGTGCCGAGGTTGAACCGCCGCCCGTTGCCGCGCTCCCCGCAGGCGCGCACGAAGCCGTCGACGACGTCGTCCACGTAGATGTAGTCCCGGGTCTGCGTGCCGTCGCCGTACACCACGGTGGGCCTGCCGGACAGCAGCGCGTCGGTGAAGATCGCCACCACCCCGGCCTCGCCCTCCGGCGACTGCCGCGGGCCGTACACGTTGGACAGCACGAGCGTGGTGTACTCCAGGCCGTAGAGCGCGGAGAACGTGGCGAGGTACATCTCGCCGCTGAGCTTGGCGGCGGCGTACGGCGAGCGCGGATCGACGGCCGCGCCGTCCGGCACCGGGAGCACCTTGGGCCGGCCGTACACCGCGACCGACGAGGCGAACACGACCTTGCGTGCGCCCGCCCGGCGCGCCGCCTCGAGGAGGTTGACCGTGCCCTCGACGTTGACCCGCGCGTCGTGCACCGGCTCCGCGACGCTCCTGCGCACGCTGATCTGCGCGGCGAGGTGGCAGATCACCTCCGGCCTGAACCGCTCCACGACGCCCGCCAGCTCCGGATCCGTGACGCTCATCTCGTGCAGGGCGAACCCGGCGTGTCCCGCCGCCTCGGCGAGGTTCTCCCGGTCGCCCGACGACAGGTCGTCCACGACCGCAACCTCGTGGCCCTCGGCGAGCAGCCGATCGACGAGGTTGGATCCGATGAAACCGGCTCCCCCGGTAACCAGAACCCGCATAGGGGGCAGCTTACGGGTTCCGGCGCGTCAAGGCGCGAGACGCTCCGACTCGGCCGCCTCGACCATCTCCAGCCGGACCTGCTCGATGCGCGACATCACCCGCGCCCGCAGGTCCTCCGGCACCGGATCGCAGCCGCAGTGCTTGGCCACGAGCTTCTTCACCATCTGGTCGAGCCCGTACTCCTTCAGGCACGGGCCGCACTCGTCCAGATGCTTGCGGATGTCCCCGCACAGAGTCTCGTCGAGTTCCCCGTCGAGGTAGGCGTAGAGCCGATCGAGCACGTCCGCGCAGTCGGTCTCGTGAGGGTTTCCGCAACTCATCGCCGGTCCTCCGATGGCACGAGTCCACGCTCGCGCGCGTAGTCCTCAAGAAGCGCCCGCAGCTGGCGGCGTCCGCGGTGCAGCCGCGACATCACGGTGCCGATCGGCGTGCCCATGATCTCGGCGATCTCCTTGTACGGGAAACCCTCCACATCGGCCAGGTAGACCGCGATGCGGAACTCCTCGGGCAACGCGGCGAGCGCGTTCTTGACGTCGCTGTCCGGCAGATGCTCCAGTGCCTCGATCTCGGCCGACTTCAGCCCGCTGGAGGTGTGCGACTCCGCCCGGGCGAGCTGCCAGTCCTCCACCTCCTCGGCGCCCGACTGCTTCGGCTCCCGCTGCTTCTTGCGGTAGGCGTTGATGAAGGTGTTGGTGAGGATGCGGTACAGCCAGGCCTTGAGGTTGGTGCCCTCCTGGAACTGGTGGAAGGAGGCGAAGGCCTTGGCGAAGGTCTCCTGGACGAGATCCTCCGCATCCGCGGGGTTACGGGTCATCCGGAGCGCGGCCGAGTAGAGCTGGTCGAGATAGGGCATCACGTCCCGCTCGAACCGCTCGCTGCGCTGCTCCAGCGTCTCCGCCGGTGCTCTGGAGACCGGACCCACCCCCTTATGTCCGCCGTACGAAGCCGAGGATACCGGCTGGATCGTCGCGGGTCGGTCGGCGAGCGGGGCTACCGGCATCAAACCTCCTTATCCTTACGCCGAGCACCAACCATCGGGCGTAGCATCTTGTTCCCGCGCCACGATGAAGGTGACGAACCATCCGGTGCGGGGAACGTACCGGTTAGTAGCGATCCGCGGAGAGCCCCGACGTCCAGGAGCCGCTCGTGCTGCCCATCCCGGCGAAAGAACTGAACGGCTCAGGTGCGCTCGGGCCGTACTGGACCTTCTACAACGCCGTCGCCGCCGAACAGCTCCGCCGCTGGCTTCCCAGGCGTCCGGCGCTGCTCCTCGACATCTCCGGCGGCCGGGGCCGCTGGGCGGCGCAGGCGGCCCGGCGCGGGCACCAGGTGATCGAGGTCATCGACTTCCGCCGCACCGCCGAGCCGTGGCTGCGCGACGCCCGCGACGACCGGGTCCGCCGGATCCGCGCCGACGACCTCGCCTTCCTGCCGGACGCGTGCGTGGACGGGGTGCTCGCCGAGGAGCGCGCGCTGTCGATCGAGATCATGGCCGAGTCGGCGATCGCCGACGTGGCCCGGGTGCTCAAGCCGGGCGGGCGGGTGCTCGTCTCGGTCGACTCCCTCGTGCTCGGCATGGCGATCCTCGCCGAGCAGAACTTCTGGGCGCACCTGCGGCAGACCGGCGAGGTGATGCTCGTGCCGTGGCCGGACGGGAGCATCACCCGGTGCTTCTCCAGCGGCCAGCTGCGCGAGCTGCTCACCGGCGCGGGGCTCACCGTCGAGTGGGTACGGCCCCGCACGGTGTTGTCGCCGTCCACCGTGGACCACGTGCTCTCCGGTGACGCCCGGGCGCTGGGCCGGCTGGTGCACACCGAGCTCGAGACCCGGCCGGACGACGACGACACCGTGGGCATTCACCTCGTGGCGAGCGCGCGCCGCGATCCGTGACGCGCGCGTCCCGCCCGATGTGGCGCGGGCGGTCAGCGCCGCCGGCGCTCGGCCTTCGACTGGCAGGGCACGCAGCGCTCGGCCTCCGGCCGCGCCTCCAGCCGCCCCTCCGGGACCAGGCCGCCGCAGTCCACGCAGCGGCCGTACGTGCCCTCGTCGAGCCGCTTGAGCGCGCTGAGCACCGCCGACCGCTGCCGGGTGGCGTTGTCGATCATGGCCTGCACGCGGTCGGTGGCGGTGAGCTGGGCGCCCGCGTCGGCGGCCGAGTGCTCGTCGGGCCGGTCGTCGAGCAGCGTCCGGATGGAGCGGTCCAGATCACTGAGCATGCTCTCCAGTCTCCGGCGAACGGTCACGTCGTCCACGAGCCGCTCCTTTCGGGTAACACGAACTCTCACCGGTCGGGTCCTCCGCGCCCGCCGGTCGTCGGGTCTTCAGGACTGTGTGGGGTGGGGGGATTCAGGGGTTCGGTGATCGGATCTATGGGGATGTGTCGGCAACCACTCCCGGCACGGATCAGGCGTTCTCGAGGGCGGGCGTCCGCCGCGCGGATCCCGCGCGGTGGATCGCTTTGCCCACCGGATGCCCACTTGGCGAGCTTTTTACACACGCCGGACGGCCGAATGCGGCGCCTTTTCACCGGCGTCCTCGACGGGGCGGTGACCGCCGCCGTCAGACCGCGACCGGCGCGATGAGCTCGGGGCCGTTGTTGCGGACGTTGTTCACCGCGGCCGACACCGGGTGGAGCGCGAACGTGCCGGGCGGCGGCGGGACGAGCAGCCGCCGCGCCTCCTCGGCGGCGGTGAGGCCGGGGTCGAGCCAGTCCGCCCACCGCTCCCGGGGGACGAGCACCGGCATGCGGTCATGGATGCGCGCGGCCTCGTGCTGCGCCGCGGTGGTGAGCACGGTGCAGGTGACCAGCCACGCCTCCGGGTCGTCGGCGGGCCGGGCGCGGTCCCGCCAGAACTCGTACAGCCCGGCCATCGCCATCACCCCGCCGTCGGCGGGGCGGATGAAGTAGGGCCGCTTGCGCCGGGCCGCGCCGTCCGCCAGCCACTCGTAGTAGCCGTCGGCGGGCAGCAGGCAGCGGCGCCGCGCGAACGCCTGGCGGAACGACGGCTTCTCGGCGGCGGTCTCCAGCCGCGCGTTGATCATGCGGGAGCCGATCGCCGGGTCCTTCGCCCAGCTGGGCACGAGACCCCAGCGCAGCACGCGGAGCTGCCGGACCGGAGGGCCGCCGGCCTGCCCGTCGGTGTCCTTGACCGGCCGGGCGAGCACCGCGTACACCTTCTTGGTCGGTGCGACGTTGTAGTCCGGCCGCAGCTCCTCCTCGGCCGTCCCGTCGAGTTCCACCTGGAACTCCTCGAGCAGCTCCTGCTTCTTGCGAGCCGAGACGTATCGTCCGCACATGGGTTCCACCATGCCACCGTCAAGTCCTGATCGCACGTACCTATCGCACATGTGAGCGAAAAAATTCCCGTGCGCGGGCGGCGGCGGTGCGCCCCCGCGGCGCGCGCACCGGCGGGGACGTCGCCCCGGTCCGGCTTCGATAGGCTTTCGACCATGTCCGCCACGTCGTCCGCCACCTCGCTGTGGCCCGCGCCGACCGCGGCCGGGCCCGTCCGCGCGACCGTCCGCCTGCCCGGTTCCAAGTCCGTGACGAACCGGGCGCTGCCGCTGGCCGCGCTGGCCGAGGGCCCCGGCACCGTACGGCGTGCGCTGCGCAGCCGCGACGCCGACCTGATGGCGGCGGCGCTGCGCGCCCTGGGCGCCGGGCTCACCCCGTCCGAGGAGACGGCCTCCAGCGTCGACTGGCACGTCGTGCCCGGCCCGATCCGCGGCGGCGTGTCGATCGACGTGGGCCTCGCCGGCACCGTGATGCGGTTCGTGCCGCCGATCGCCGCCCTCGCCGACGGCGAGGTGCGCTTCGACGGCGACGCGGCCGCCCGCCGCCGCCCGATGGGGCCGCTGCTCGCCGCGCTGCGCGCGCTCGGCGCGCACGTCGAGGGCGACGCGCTGCCGTGCACCGTGCGCGGGCCGATCCGCGGCGGCGAGGTGACCATCGACGCCTCGGCGTCGTCCCAGCTCGTCTCCGGCCTGCTGCTCGCCGCCGCCCGGTTCGAGAAGGGCGTCACGGTGCGGCACTCCGGCCCGCCGGTGCCGTCGATGCCGCACATCCAGATGACCGTGCAGATGCTGCGCGAGGCGGGCGTGCACGTGGACGACGGCGAGCCGGACGTGTGGCGGGTGGAGCCGGGGCCGATCGCCGCCCGCGACCTGGTCGTCGAGCCGGACCTGTCGAACGCCGCGCCGTTCCTCGCCGCCGCGCTCGTCACCGGCGGCACGGTCACCGTGCCGGACTGGCCGGAGCGCACCACGCAGCCGGGGGACGCGCTGCGCGGCCTGCTCACCGAGATGGGCGCCACGGTGACCCGCACGCCCGAGGGCCTGGCGGTCACCGGCACCGGCCGGGTCTCCGGCATCGACGCCGACCTGCACGACGTGGGCGAGCTCACCCCGACCATCGCCGCGCTCGCCGCGCTCGCCGACGGCCCGTCGACGCTGCGCGGCATCGCCCACCTGCGCGGCCACGAGACCGACCGGCTCGCCGCGCTCGCCACCGAGATCAACCGCCTCGGCGGTGACGTCCGGGAGACCGCCGACGGGCTGGAGATCCGCCCCCGGCCGCTGCGCGGCGGCGTGTTCCACAGCTACGAGGACCACCGCATGGCCACCGCGGGCGCGGTGATCGGCCTGGTGGTGCCGGGGGTGCGGGTGGAGAACATCGCCACCACCGCCAAGACCCTCCCGGAGTTCGCCCGGATGTGGGCCCGGATGCTGGAGGGGGACGCCTGATCAGACAGCGGTTCGACGAGGACGCGGTACGGGTCCGGCCGAAAGGGAAGTCCCGGCCCCGGACGCGCCGCCGTCCCGCGCACGAGGACGCCGTCGAAGGGTTCGTCACCGCCGTCGACCGGGGCCGCTACACGTGCCTCATCCGCGACGAGGACCACGACGTGACGGTGGTCGCGATGAAGGCGCGCGAGCTCGGCCGCAAGGGGATCATCGTCGGCGACCGGGTGGCGATCGTCGGGGACGTGTCCGGCCGCCCCGGCACGCTCGCCCGGATCGTCCGGGTGGAGCCCCGCTCCTCGATGCTGCGGCGCAGCGCCGACGACACCGACGACGTGGAGCGGCCCATCGTCGCCAACGCCGACCAGCTCGTCATCGTCACCGCGCTCGCCGATCCGCCGCCCCGCCCGCGCATGATCGACCGGCTGCTCGTCGCCGCGTACGACGCCGGGATCGACGCGCTGCTCTGCCTCACCAAGTCCGACCTCGCCGCCCCGGACGAGATCCTCGCCCTGTACGCGCCGCTCGGCGTGCCGTACGTGGTGGTGTACAAGGGCGGCCCGCTCGACGAGCTGCGCGAGCGGCTCGCCGGGCGGATCAGCGTGCTCGTCGGGCACTCGGGGGTGGGCAAGTCCACCCTGGTCAACGCGCTGGTGCCGGACGCGGGCCGGGCGGTGGGCCAGGTGAACCCGGTGACCGGCCGGGGGCGGCACACCTCGACCTCGGCGATCGCGCTGGAGCTGCCGGAGGGCGGCTGGATCATCGACACGCCCGGGGTGCGCAGCTTCGGCCTCGCGCACGTCTCGGACGACACGATCATCGCCGCGTTCCCCGACCTCGCCGACGCCACCGTGGAGTGCCCCAAGGGCTGCACCCACCGGGGCGGGGACTGCGCGCTCGACCGCTGGGTGGCGGAGGGCCGTGCCGACCCGGCGCGGCTGGAGTCGCTGCGCCGCCTGCTGGTGAGCCGGGAGGGCGCGCCCGACCCCGACCTCGGCTGAGCCATCCGGGCGGACCCCGACACGGGAACCGGGACGTACCGCCCAGGGCCGGGCGGGCCGCGGCGGCACGCTACCGTGTGCGCTGTGACCGCATACAGTGACGATCTTCGGCTGGCGCACGAGCTCGCGGACGCCGCCGACGCCATCACCATGCGCCGGTTCCTCGCCGGCGACCTGCAGGTGGAGACGAAGCCGGACCTCTCCCCGGTGAGCGACGCCGACCGGGCGGTCGAGCAGGCCGTACGGGAGCTGATCGGCAAGGCCCGGCCCGGCGACGCCGTGGTCGGCGAGGAGTACGGCGAGACCGGGTCCGGCGCGCGCTCCTGGATGATCGACCCGATCGACGGCACGAAGAACTTCGTCCGGGGCGTGCCGGTGTGGGCGACGCTCATCGCCCTGCTGGAGCACGGCCGGGTCGTGGTCGGCGTGGTCTCCGCCCCGGCGCTGGGGCGGCGCTGGTGGGCGGCGCGCGGCGAGGGCGCGTGGACCGGGCCCGGCCTCGCCTCGGCGCGGCGGTGCCGGGTCTCCTCGGTACGCGACCTCGCGGACGCCTCGCTGTCCTTCTCCAGCCTCTACGGCTGGGAGGAGAAGGGCCGGCTCGACGCGTTCCTCGACCTCACCCGGACCGTCTGGCGGACCCGGGCGTACGGCGACTTCTGGTCACACGTGATGGTCGCCGAGGGCTCCGTCGACGTGTCGGCGGAGCCCGAGCTGTCCCCGTGGGACATGGCGGCCATCACGGTGATCGTCGAGGAGGCCGGCGGCACCTGGTCCGCCCTGTCCGGCGCGGCGGACGTGGCGGGCGGGAGCATGGTGTGCACCAACGGGCTGCTCCACGACGAGGTGCTCAAGCGGATCGGTGATTGATCGCCCGCACCAGCCGGGCGAACACGATGATGTTGTCCCGGTAGTGCCGGGTGCGGTGGTCGAACGCCCCGCCGCAGGTGATGAGCCGCAGCCCCGCATTGCCGATGTCGCCGTACACCGCGTCGGTGGGAAACCGCGTCTTCGGCACCCGGATGCGCTTGCGCGCCTCGAAGACGGCGGTGCTGCCGTCGCGCCGGTCGATGTAGATCCGCGCGCCGGGCTTGAGCTGGCGGAGCCGGAAGAAGACGGCCGGACCGGTGCGGGTGTCCATGTGGCCCACCACCACGGCCGGGCCGATCTGCCCGGGGCTCGCGCTGCCCACGTACCAGCCGGCGACGCCGGGCCTGCTGAGCGGCGGCGTCTGGAGCCTGCCCCTGCGGTCGAGCCCGAGCTTCATCAGCGGCGCGTTGACCCTGATGGACGGGATCCGGATCCGGACCGGCACCGAGTACCGCATGTGCAGGACCCTGCGCGCGGGCTTCGCCTTCGCGCCCTGCTTCGCCTTCGTCGCCGCGCCGGTCTCGGCGCCGTCCCCCGGGCCGGTCTTCGGGCCGGTCTTCGCGTCCGCCTTGGCGGCCGACTTCGCGCCGGCCTTGGCGCGCGCCCGCGGGCCCGGGCCGGCGATCGTGGTGGCGGTCGCGGCCGCGTCGGCCTCGGTGACCGGGACGACCCCGATGTCGGCCCCGGCCTCCACCCCGGCCGGCTCCGCGAACGCCGCCACGGGCGGCTCGTCGAAGGCCACCGCGGGTGGCTCCGCGAACGCCGCCGCGGGCGGATCCGGCCGATGCGGTACGGCACCCGCCGCCCGCGCCGGTGCGACCGGCACGGCGACGCCGGCGAGCCCGACGGCCACGGACGCGGCCAGCGCCAGGGTCATGACCGCCGCGCGGGCCCGGCCCCCCGCCCGGGCCGGGCCGTCCGCTGCGCCGGGACCGTACGCCGCGGCGGGGACGGCGACCGCCGCGCTGGCCACGCGGCGGTCGCTCGCCGGCCGATCCGGTGAACCCCCACGTCCACCGGCCGATCCCGACGGTCCGGAAAACCGGATCACTTCTTCCGCTTCGCCTTGATCTTGGCCTTGGCGTACCAGCCGCCACCGGCGTGCACGCCGGCCACCGGCTTACCGCGGCACCACTTCTCGGTGCCCCAGCGCTTGCGCTCCTTGTAGCGCTGGGCGATGCGGCCCGCGTCGCGCTTCCAGATCAGGTCTTCGTGCAGGAGCCGACCGTGGTGATCCTTGCGCCTCTCGAAGTCGCGAGGCTTGTGGTGGTGCCGCTTGCTGTGGTAGCCGAACTCGTTGTCCGCGCCGACGGTGTCCGCCTCCACGTGGTTCACCACGTCGTCGTGGCGCTCGTGGTCGACGTCCTTGTGGAAGTGGTGCCGCTTGTGGCCGAGGTGGCCCCTGCGGCCGGCGAAGGCGTCGCCGCGGATGGCGTCGCGGTACCCCTGACGGTCCACCCAGTGCCGGACCTTGCAGTGCACGTTGGCTGCGGCGGAGGGCCGGGCCATCTCCTGGGTCTGCGTGAGGCTCGACACTGCACCGAACGCCGGTACCGCAGCCGCACCAACGATTCCGAGCGTTGCGACGCTCGCGATTGCGATTTTCTTCATCTTGCCCCCGACGGTTGGTTGCGGCCCGATTTTTGTGGTTTGGCCGCATCGGGAGAGTTCACCGGTTCGGGGGCAGACGAAACGGGCGGTCGCAGTATCTTGTCACCAGTTTACCGATTATTAGCGCCTCATATCATGCGCTAAGCATTTTTATGAGGGAATATCTGAACCTACCATCCCAATCCGGACATATCCGAGCGATTCACGCAATCTAGGCTAGGAAACGGTCAGCGAGCGAGGGCCCGCCCGGCCGCCTCGAGCAGGCTGCCGCGGTACGCCTCGCCGAACAGGCAGACGTGCACGAGCAGCGGATGGAGCTGGTGGAGCGGCACCCGCGCCCGCCACCCGTCGGCGAGCGGCGCCTCCTCCCGGTAGGCGCCGAGAATGCGGTCGAGCCGCGGCGCGCCGAACAGCGCGAGCATCGCGAGGTCGGTCTCGCGGTGCCCGCCGTGCGCGGCCGGATCGATGAGCACCGCCCCGCGGTCCCGCGACCACAACACGTTCCCGCTCCACAGGTCGCCGTGAATTCGGCTCGGCGGCTCCGGCGGTCCCGCCAATTCCGGCAATTCATCGATGACCGATTCGAGCAGCCGGACGTCCGAGCCGGACAAATGGCCACGGTCGCGCGCCAGCCGCAGAAACGGCCGCAATCGCTGCTCGGCGTAGAACTCCGGCCAGTCGTCCGCCGGGGTGTTGTCCATCGGCAGCTCGGCGATCCAGCCCGGCCACGGCGCGCCGTACGACTCCGCCCCGGCCCGGTGCAGCCGGGCGAGGTCCCGCCCGAACCGCTCGGCGGCCTCGTCGCTCGGCGCGCCCTCGTCGATCCACTCGAGCACGAGCCGGTCGCCGCCGCACTCGATCACCTCCGGCACCGCGACCGCGCCGGCCTCGCCCAGCCAGCGCAGCCCGGCCGCCTCGGAGGCGAAGTCGGCGCCCCGCTTGACGAACACCCGGCGGCCGTCGGGCAGCACGCCCCGGTGCAGCGTCCAGCGGTGGCTGCGGCCGAGGTCGGAGACGATCCGCACGTCGGCGCTCACCGGCGGATCACCGCCGTTCCGGCGCGCGGCCCACGGCCCGGGCGGCGTGCTCGGCCACGCCCTCCGCCGCGGCCTCGATCATCTCCAGCACGCGGACGAAGCCCTCGCGGCCGCCGTAGTACGGGTCGGGCACCTCGGCGTCCTCCGGAGCGTCCGGGTCGAAGGACCGCAGCAGCCGCACGTCCGCGCCCTCGGGCGCGAGCCGCCGCAGCGTGCGCAGGTTGTCCCGGTCCATCGCCAGCACCAGGTCCCGCTCGGCGAACCAGGCCGGCTCGAACCGCCGTGCCCGGTGCCGGGAGCCGTCGTACCCGGCGGCGGCGAGCGTCTCCGCGGCCCGCTCGTCCATCGGCTCCCCCACGTGCCAGCCGCCGGTGCCGGCGCTGTCCACGACCACCACGTCGCCCAGGCCGCGCCGCTCGAGCACGTCCCGCAGCACCACCTCGGCCATCGGCGACCGGCAGATGTTGCCCAGGCACACCAGGCAGATACGGTACGGCCGTGCCGTACCGGCCCGGTCCCCGGCGCCGTCCACGGACATGTCCCTCGTGCTTTCTCCAGCCATGCCCTCAAGCATGTCAGGTGGACGAACGGCTCCGCGCCACGGGATCCGCCGCCGGCTACGGGCGGCCAAAGTCACCACCCATTTCGGGAGTTACGCGAGTAGAGCCGACCTTTCCGATATGCGTCACAGTCTGTTTCATCTCCGTTCACTTTGCCCGGCTTCGATGAGGGCCGACGAGCCTGGATGACGATCCTTTGACGGAGAAGGACGACGACCGTGACGAGTGGACAGCGCCGCCTGAGCGCGATGACCGCGGCGACCTTCCTCATCGCCCTGACGGCCGCCTGCGGTGGCGGCGGGGGCACCGACACCCCCCGGACCGAGGAGACGGGCGGCGGCGCCGCGGCGCAGCGGCTGAGCGGCCGGATCGACGCCGACGGCTCGAGCACCGTCGGCCCGCTCACCACCGCCGCGTACGAGTTCTTCGCCGAGCGGCAGCCGCAGGTGCAGGTGGCGGTCGGCACCTCGGGCACCGGCGGCGGCTTCGAGAAGTTCTGCAACGGCGAGACCGACATCCAGAACGCCTCGCGGCCGATCAAGGACGAGGAGAAGGCCGCCTGTGCGGCGAAGGGCATCACCTACACGGAGCTGACCGTCGCCACCGACGCCCTCACGGTCGTGGTGAACAAGGAGAACACCTGGGCCAAGTGCCTCACGGTGGAGCAGCTCAAGAAGATGTGGGAGCCCGCCGCCGAGGGCAAGGTCAAGAGCTGGAAGGACGTCGACCCGAGGTTCCCGGACGAGCCGCTCGCCCTCGCCGGGCCGGGCACCGACTCGGGCACCTTCGACTACTTCACCGACGAGATCAACGGCGAGGAGGGCGCGAGCCGCAAGGACTACAGCGCCTCGGAGAACGACAACGACATCGTCGCCGCGGTGGCCGGCGCCAAGGGCGGCCTCGGCTACTTCGGGTTCACCTACTTCGAGGAGAACCAGGACAGGCTCCCCCCGGTCGAGATCGACGCGGGCAACGGCTGCGTCGCGCCGAGCGTGCAGACCGCGCAGGACGGCAGCTACACCCCGCTCTCGAGGCCGCTGTTCGTCTACGTCAAGAACGAGTCGATGAAGCGTCCCGAGGTCAAGGAGTTCGTGGAGTTCTACGCGAACAACATCAACCGGATCGCGACCGACGCGAAGTTCATCCCGCTCAACGCCGAGCAGGAGGCGAAGCTCAAGTCCGCCGTCCAGGCCCTCTCGGCGAGCTGAGCCATGGAGCGGTCCTCCCGTGCCGCGGCCGCCCCGGGCATGCGCCTGGGGCGGTCCCGCCCGCGTTACGGCGAGTCGGTCGTGAAGGCGGTGCTGCTCCTGGCCGCCCTGGTGTCGATCGCCACCACGGTCGGGATCATCGCCTCGCTGCTGTCCCCCACGATCGAGTTCTTCGCCGAGGTCGACATGGTCGAGTTCGTCACCGGCACGAGCTGGGGCCCCGGCTTCACGCCGCCTGCGTTCGGCGTGCTGCCCCTGGTGGTCAGCACCGTGGTGATCACGCTCATCGCGGTGGTGGTGGCCGTCCCGCTCGGCCTGCTCGCCGCGATCCACCTGTCGGAGTACGCCTCTGCGCGGGTCCGCAAGGTGGTCAAGCCGACCCTCGAGGTGCTCGCCGGCATCCCCACGGTGGTGCTCGGCTTCTTCGCGCTCACCGTGGTCACGCCGTTCCTGCGGGAGTGGACGCCGTTCGAGGTCAGCTTCAAGAACGGCCTGTCCGCGGGCATCGTCGTCGGCATCATGATCATCCCGCTGGTGGCCTCGCTCGCCGAGGACGCGATGTCGGCGGTGCCGTACGGGCTGCGCGAGGGCGCGTACGCGCTCGGCTCCTCGCGCATGGTCACCTCGCTGCGCGTGGTGTTCCCCGCGGCGCTCTCCGGCATCATCGCCGGGGTCATCCTCGCCGTCTCCCGGGCGTTCGGCGAGACGATGATCGTGGTCGTCGCCGCCGGCTCGAACCCCTCCCTCACCGCCAACCCGCTGCAGGAGATGGTCACCTTCGCCTCCTACATCGCGCAGGCGGCCTCCGGCGACATCCCGGTGGGGTCGACCGTCTACAAGGCGGTGTTCGCGGTCGGCTCGCTGCTGTTCGTCACCACCTTCGTGCTCAACTACCTCAGCGCCCGGATCGTGCGCCGCTTCCGGGAGGTCTACGAGTGACGCTCCTCACCACCCCGAAGACCGCGGTACGGCTCGCCGGCACCGGGCGGCCGCTGCGCGAGCACCTGTTCAAGATCGCCCTCGTGGCGAGCCTCGTCATCGCGCTCGGGTTCCTCGCCCTGGTGCTCTACTCGATGGTCGCCAAGGGCCTCGGGCGGTTCGACTCCCGGCTGTGGGAGAACATGCCGTCAATCCGGCGGCCGGAGGCGGCGGGCGCGCAGTCCGCGATCACGGGCACGATGTGGCTGGTCGGGCTCACCGCGGTCATGGCCCTGCCCACCGGCATCCTCGCCGCGATCTACCTGGAGGAGTACGCCGACCGGACCCGCTGGTACAACCGGGTGATCGAGCTCAACATCCAGAACCTCGCCGCGATCCCCTCGATCATCTACGGCATCCTTGCCCTGGGCGTGATCGCCCGGGTGCTCGGCCTCGGGTTCGGCGTGCTCACCGGGGCGATGGCGCTCTCCCTTCTCGTGCTGCCCATCGTGATCATCGCGGCGCGGGAGGCGATCCGGGCGGTCCCGCCGTCGATCCGGGAGGGCTCGCTCGCCCTCGGCGCGACCCGGTGGCAGACGATCTACCGGCAGGTGCTGCCCGCCGCGATCCCCGGCATCGCGACCGGCGCGATCCTCGCGCTGTCCCGGGCGATCGGCGAGGCCGCGCCGCTGATCGTGCTCGGCGCGGCGACGTTCGTGCCGTTCAACCCGTCGAGCGTGTTCGACCGGTTCTCCGCGCTTCCGGTGCAGATCTACTTCTGGATCACCCAGTCCCGGGAGGAGTTCCACCTGCTCGCCGCGGCCGCGATCGTGATCCTGCTCGCGCTGCTGCTGCTGATGAACTCGGCGGCGATCCTGCTGCGCAACCGGTACCAGAGGCGCCACTGAGCCCGCCCGGCCCGCATCGAACGAAAGGCCTCCGATGGACAGACCCGCAGCTCCCCCGATGACCGCGCCCCGGGTCGGCGTCACCGGCGCCCGGGTGCCCAGCACGCCCGAGCCGCTCGACCCGGTGTTCACCGTCTCCGGCCTCACCGTGCACTACGGCGACCACGCGGCGGTGCGCGACGTCAGCATGGTGATCGGCCGCCGGGAGATCACCGCGATGATCGGCCCGTCCGGGTGCGGCAAGAGCACGGTGCTGCGCTGCTTCAACCGGATGAACGACCTCATCCCCGGGGCCCGCGTCTCCGGCACGATCCTCTACCACGACGAGGACGTGTACGGCGAGCACGTGGACCCGATCGAGGTGCGCCGCCGCATCGGCATGGTGTTCCAGAAGCCGAACCCGTTCCCCAAGTCGATCTACGACAACATCGCCTACGGCCCGCGGGTCAACGGCATGAAGGGGAACCTGGACGACATCGTCGAGGAGGCGCTCACCAAGGCGGCGCTCTGGGACGAGGTCAAGGACAAGCTCCGGCAGAGCGCGCTGTCGCTCTCCGGCGGCCAGCAGCAGCGGCTCTGCATCGCCCGCACGATCGCGGTGAAGCCCGAGGTGATCCTCATGGACGAGCCGTGCTCCGCGCTCGACCCGATCGCCACCACCAAGATCGAGGACCTGATGCAGGAGCTGGCCCGCGAGTACACGATCGTGATCGTCACCCACAACATGCAGCAGGCGGCCCGCGTCTCCGAGCGCACCGCCTTCTTCACCGCCGAGGTCGACGAGTACGGCCAGCGGTACGGCCGGCTGGTGGAGTTCGACCAGACGAGCCGGATCTTCACCAATCCCCGCGACAAGCGCACCGAGGACTACATCACGGGCCGATTCGGCTGATCCCGTGGCCGGACGTCCGGCGGAAACCGGAGGACAGGGGTGGTCCGGCCGCGGGCGCCGGCGGCTACGCGACCACGAGGACAGGCTCATCCGGACGGTGCGCGGCGTCGGCTACCTGCTCGTCGCGCCGGCGGAGTGATCGCCGGGTACGGCGGGCGCGGTGGCGGCTCGCCGTACCGGGGCTCCGGCGGCCGGCCCGCAGCCGCCGCGCAGGGCGGTCATGATGGTGCGCGCCACGCGCTCGACCCGGGCGACCCCGTCGGCCATCGTGGCGCTGCCCTCGCTCAGCACGGCGATCGCGTAGTGCCTGCCGTGCCGGGAGATGAGGCCGACGCTGGCGATCACCCACAGGTGGTTGTGGATGCGGCGCAGCCAGCCGTTCTTCAGGGCGACCGTGTCGCCCGGGCACGCCCCGGCGGACACGCCCCACCGCTGGCCGGGCAGCACGCGGCGCATGAGGGAGAGCACGGCCGCGCGGTCCGCCGCGGCGAGCGGGCCGGTGCCGGAGGCCAGCAGCCGCATGAGCCGTACCTGGTCGGTGGCGGAGGTGCGGACCACGCCCCAGCAGTACAGGTCGACGCAGCGGCCGTCCACCGCGCCGGTGTGCCGCAGGCCGAACGCCCAGCTCACCCGGTTGAGCCCGGCGGCGTACCCGAGGAGCTCCCACAGCCGGTCGGTGGCCCGGTTGTCGCTGGCGCGGATCATGAGGTCGGCGAGCCGCCGGGTGTGCGCGCCGAGCTCCCGCCACGGCGCGGTGAGCAGCAGCCCCATGAGGATCTCGACCTTCACCGTGCTCGCCGTGATCATGCGCTCGTCGGCGCGGTAGCGGAAGCCGCGGCCGGTGCTCAGGTCCGCGGCCGCGGCGGAGAGCCGGCCCGGCCAGCCGGCGAGGTGACGGTCGAGCGCGCGGGTGAGCCGCGCGGTGTCGAGCGCGGGCCTTTGCCGCCTCGGCGGGCTGCGCAGCTGCGCCTTGCCGCCCGCCCGGGTCACGGTGACCCAGGAGCGCAGCAGGAAGGACGGCCGGTACGCCACCGGGGCGGCGGCCGTCGCGGCCTTGGTGGGCCGGGCCGCGTCCGGCGCGGACCGCGCGACCGGATCCGGGGTGGGGGCCGGGTGACCGCACAGGAACGTCCACCCCACGACAAGGGCGGTCAGCGCCACAGTCGACAGTCTCAAACGTCCACCCCCGCGAGTCCGCCACGACGACCGTCGTGGCCGGACGCCGCGGCCGTCCACCCGGCACGCGCGGCCCAGGGGAACTCCGGGCCGTCGGTTGACCGCGGCATGACCGTCGTCCGGTACGGCCTCGCCGCGGCGGCGGACGCGAGAGAGGTCAGCTGTCGGAGTCGGAGGCCTGGCCGTCCTCGCACTCCATGCACGCGCGCTGGGCGATCAGCGACAGGAAGATGCGCTCGGCCTCGTCGAAGTCCTTGGCGACCTTGGCCACGCCGTTCGTGGCGGCGGCGATCTGGCGCAGCTCGTCGTACTCGATGCCGCGCCCGTAGCCGATGATCGACACGGTGACGGGCTGGGTGGGCTCGAACTCCCGGCGCAGCGTCGACAGCAGCTCCTTGAGCGAGATGCCGTCGTCGTCCTCGTTCTTGCCGTCGGTGAACACGACGATCGAGGTCAGCTTGTTCGGCACCGGGTTCTCCGCGGCCGCGCGGAAGGCGGCGAGCACCGAGTCGTACAGGCCGGTGTCGCCCTTGGTCTTGCGGGGCAGCCGGCGCAGCTCCTCGATCACCGCGTCCTTGTGGGTACGGCCGTCGACCTTCTCGTCGAGGGGGGCGATCGGCACGAGTTCGCGGTAGTCCTTGTCGCCGTCGAGCTTCGAGGCGAACACCCACAGGCCGACCTCGCTGCCCTTCGGCAGGGCCTGCACGCCCTCCTCGGCGAGCCGGACGATCGCCTTGGCCCGGGTCAGCTTCGTGCCGGGCACCTTGCGGTCCATCGACCCGCTGACGTCGATGAGCAGCAGGGCACGGGTGTCGGCGGCGATCAGCCGGGCCTGGAGCAGGCCGCGCAGCGTGGTGGCCGCGTCCGGGTTCGGGATGCGGGTCGGCTCCGTGGCGCGCAGCCCGGTCCGCGAGCTCAGGCTCGGCCCGCCCTTGCCGTCCGGGGTACGGAAGCCGGCGGCCCGGATCGCCTCCTGGCCCGCGGGCGAGGTGAGCGCCTGGAAGAACTGCTGGGCGAGGCGGCGGCCGGTGGCGGTGGTGGAGGTCACCACGTACGGGTAGTCGAGCGCGAGCGCGCCCTCGGCCGGGTACACGCCGGTCACCCGGTTGTCGGTGTTGGAGCGGTTGTACCGCCAGATCGCTTGCTCGCTCGCGACGACGATGTGCTCCTTGGCGTCCTTGCCCTTCTTGTCGTCCTTGTCGTCCTTGGCCTCGTCCTTGGCGAAGACGTCGAACAGGGTCCGCTCGTCGGCGATCATCGACTCGCGCAGCTCGAACGCGGCGTCGCGGACCGCGTCCATCAGCTCGGGGCGCAGGTCGGCGACGGCGTCGAGCACGTTGAGGGCGGCGAGGCCGGACGCGTACTGGCCGGGGGTCGGCAGGCGCAGGACCATCTTGTCGCCGAGCCGCTTGCGCTCCGCGGTGCCCGGGATGAGCATGGTCCAGCTCGGCTCGCCCTCCTTGCGCAGCTTCTCCACCGTGCTCGCGGCCGCGCCGAGGATGACCGGCGAACGCGCGATGGATCGGCCCTTGTCGAGCATGGGCCGTAACATCGCGGTCTGGTTCACCTGCTCGGCCGTACCCTCGTCTCCCGACGTCTCCCCGTCGCCATCCTGCGCGCGCAGGTTGGCGTAGTCGACCCAGACCGAGGCGTCGGGCACCCACACGTCGGGCCGGTCGGCCATGTTCACGATGCCCTCGGCGACGTCGACCGGGGGCCGGATGCGCGTCTCGATCGACACGCAGGCGTGCTCCGCCTCGAAGCTGCGCGCGACCTCGTCCAGCACCGGCTGGATCTCGGCGGCCGCCACCACGTCGAGCTGGAACCGCTGGTCACAGGTCGGCCCGCTGGCGAGGGCGTAGGCGCCGACGGCCGTCGCGATGAGCAGGCTCGCGCCGACGACGACACCGGCGATCGTCCGGACCTGGCCGTTCTTCCGGCGATGCTGCGGACCACCCCGATCCCATCGGACGGCGAGCTCCTGACTATGGTGCCTACCACTCACGCTGACCAACCCAAATCAGGCGAGACGAGCCATTTGCGGGAGATGTCCTGGGTGGCAGTAGCGTAGCGTGTCAACCTTCACAAGACACCAATTGCGTCCCGCTCATTCCGGTATCAACTCAGGCAACATCACTAGCGATGTTTGCGATAGTGAGCGGCAAAGTAAGATCCGCTCGGCGGCCCCTCCGCGGCCTCCGCTCGATGATCACTTATCCTCACGGAGCGTGATCGGGACCGGTTCCACTCCGCCCCGACGCACCGGAAGCCGGACACCCAGCGCACCTCGGCGAAGGCCACACCGCCGCGTAGCCCACGGCCATCCCTCCGGGCCACGCCCTGTCACAGTGCACGGGTACGGCCCCAGACACCCACGAGGATCGTGTCAGTGGGCTTACCGAGCCCTCTTAAAGGCCCTTACCGTCCCGTCGCCGCTTTATCTCGGATCGTCGCCCTTCGGAAGGCGACCGACCACAATCCGAGTTCACGCGGCACCGGAAATTGTCATACGATCCGGCGTCCACAATATCGTCAGCAATACTCGCGCCCGCCGACAACCTTTCACAGCGCCACCGCGGCCACCCTGAACGACGCGTTATATAAGCACCGAAAAAACTCGCATCCCCCACATGAGTTCGAGAAACCGAGCGGTCCGGCACGTACGTCCTCGGTAAGCCTCATAACGCGTTCGACGACCACGGCTCACCCACCAAGCCCAGGACTCGGAGGGCCGTAAACCGCGTTGCGGAGCACGTCCAAGACCGGCTCCGACCCCGCCCACGTGCGGGGAGCCGCCCTTCGGGCCATCGGCCGGCACCCAGCAGCGCCCACACCATTCGCACCCTGCATCACGGGCAACACCAAAAACAAAAAGGGCCCCGAGAAAGCCTCAGGACCCAGAAACGTCCCACAAATGCGAGAGCCCCCGGCCACAAAAGACCGGGGGCACTCACATAAAGTCGTCCGGCAGCGACCTACTCTCCCACACCCGCCAAGGTGCAGTACCATCGGCGCAGGAAGGCTTAACTACCGGGTTCGGAATGTAACCGGGTGTTTCCCTTCCGCCATAACCACCGA
>Ga0207874_1000896_pt1 | contig 38737 bp, 21 predicted proteins | sample HigsolmetaAR201D_FD_184833 | JGI IMG/M metagenome (GOLD analysis project Ga0207874, IMG submission 184833) | Ionic liquid and high solid enriched microbial communities from the Joint BioEnergy Institute, USA - AR20-1-D (SPAdes) (version 2) ...
GGGCGTGCCGATGACAAACAAATGCCAGACAGATTCAGCCTGATCGGCAACGACGGGTAGCGTGACGGGCGCGTCTGACAGAAGCACGTTGTAACGTGTTGCATGCTGCCGGCGCGCGTCGTTCCATTGATCCAGATAGCGTAGTTTGACACGCAGGACGGCCGCCTGAATTGTGTCGAGGCGGCGGTTGTATCCCTGCACGACATGATGATATTTCTCGCGCTGGCCGTAATTGCGTAACATGCGGATGGAATTGGCTACCCGCTCGTCATTGGTAACCACCATGCCGCCATCGCCGTAAGCGCCGAGGTTCTTTCCGGGGTAAAAACTGAACGCCGCTGCATGGCCCAGCGATCCCGCGCGTCGTCCTTTGTAGCGTGCGCCGTGCGCCTGACAGGCGTCTTCAATCACAATCAGCCCATGCTTATGCGCAATTTGCATGATCCGGTCCATATCAGCCGGTTGCCCGTACAGGTGCACCGGAATAATGGCACGGGTCCGTTTTGTTATAGCCGCCTCAAGCTGGGCTGGATCGAGCGTATACGTGATCGGATCGGCATCAACGAGGACGACGCGAGCTCCGGCATTGGTGATTGAGAGTGCCGTCGCAATGAAAGTATTGGCCACCGTAATGACTTCATCCCCGGAACCGATTTCATATGCGCGCAGTGCCAATTCAAGCGCCGACATGCCCGAATCGACGCCAACGGCATACGCGACTTCGCAGTAGGCGGCGAATTCTTGTTCAAAAGCTTCGACGTCCTGACCAAGGATGAAGTCGGTGTTGTGAAGCACCTGCTCGATTGCCGCATTAATTTCGGCCTGAATGGCGCTGTATTGGGCTTTCAGGTCAACGAACGGGACTTGCCGTGAAGATGTATTTGTACTCATCAACTTCCTCGTATTTGATTTCGACAGGAGCGCCGTTCATTGCCAGAGACTGATTCGTCGCTTCCATAATCGCGATGACGTCCGCGCCACTTTGGCCGTGACTCAGCGGCTGTTTGTCATGAAGAACACAGTCTATGAAATGCAGGCATTCGTTACGCAAAGGCTCGACAGCCTCAATGCGCGGGCTGATGATGTCTCCGTCGCGCATGAGCAACTTGTATTCATAGTGGTTGCTGGGATCGAGCATGCTCTCGTAGGAAACGCCTTTTTCAAAGACGCGGACCTGCTCCATAGGATTCAGGTCGTTGAAAACCACGCGCGCTTCACTGCCCACGATAACCAGTTCGCGCTCTTTGTTGGGGTCGGCCCAACTGACGTGGATATGACCGAGAATTCCGTTGGGGTACTGCAGCACCATGAAGCCAACATCTTCACGGCAGCCTTCGCAGAGAACCCGGCTGCCCGTTGCGCTGACCCACGATGGCCTTGCATCGAGCAGATAGTTGAAGATGGATACGTCGTGCGAAGCGAGGTCCCAGAGGGCGTTCACATCGGTACGAATGGGGCCAAGATTGGTACGTTTCGCATAGACGTAATAGATCTTGCCGAGATCATTCCCGGCAACGTAGGTGCGAATTTTCTGTATCCCGGCGTTGTATAGAAAAATGTGGCCAACCATCAGCTTGAGCCCCATCAGGCTGGCAAGGGCTGTCAGTTGATTGGCTTCCGCAGCCCGGGTTGTCATCGGCTTTTCGACCAGGACATGCTTGCCTGCTTTCAGGCATGCCTGTACTACCTCGAAATGTGAGGTCGCATTGGTTGCGACGACCGCCGCGTCAATATCCTGGCTCAACGCCGTGTGCAGGTCGGTAGTGACTTGCACTCTCGGAAACCGTCGCTCGATTTCCTTCAGGCGTGCGCTGTTTTGATCGCAAACGATGACAACTTCTGCATCCGGCAGTTCAGACAAGAGGCGAACGTAATTGATGCCCCAGTAACCCGTACCGATGACGGCGAACCGTAACGGTTGTCTTTCCATGTTTTCCTCTATTCAGCTATGAGCCGGTAAGGAACGCGACCGGGTAAGTCTGGCTTAGCCAGCGCCGCGCCCTGAGAGAACGGCGGGTATCGTGAGCAGGAGGATCTGTAAGTCGAGTTTGAGAGATTGATTGCGGACATACTCGACATCCAGGCGGATTTGATCTTCAAACGGAACCTGGCAGCGTGCTTTCACCTGCCATAGGCCCGTAATGCCGGGTAAAGCTGCAAGTCGCTCCCGATGCGAGGGTTGATAGGCCGCAAACTCATAAACTGGCACAGGGCGCGGGCCAACCAGACTCATATCGCCCTTAATGACGTTAATAAGCTGTGGCAACTCGTCCAGGCTTGTAAGGCGCAGCAGCTTGCCAACTCGGGTTACCCGCGGGTCGTTCAGCAGTTTTCGAGTGGGATTTCCGTGGGCATCGTACTGTAATGCTTCGCTTCCATTGACGTAGTTCTGGATATAGGCTTGGTGGAGTGCTTCTTCCGCGTTGTGGAACATCGACCGGAATTTGTAAACGCGAAAATTCTGCACAACCCACATGGCATGACCGTTGATACTAATCCTTTTCGATCCGACGCGTTCCTGGATGAAAAGGACTGGTCCCGGGCTGTCGATCATGATCGCAATAGCAATCACGATCATAATAGGTAAGAGCAGAACGAGTAGAAGAATCGATAAACAAAGGTCGATAAGCCTTTTGAGGAAGAAATAATGGGAGGCTTTTGTATGCGCGGGCAAGAGCGTTAATGTCTCTGCCATGAAATTACCTCCAGCTAATGACAATGATCGGTATCAGATGCGATTAAAATTAATAAAATGAACTTTCATATTACTGACTTTATAGTAAATCATAATAAAATCCAAGCAAAATGAAATATCTTATGCCATTCTCGAAGCGCTTTCAGCTACTTATAAACACATCCCTTGATATCGGTGGATATAGACAGGTGTGGTGTTCGTTTGCACAACAACCCTAGACTGTAAGGGTAGATGTTCATTACTTTGTAGCGGTTTATGTATATAAATAATAGTAAGCTTAACTACGGGCAATAGTACAATATATTTTATTGAAACGTCAATCGGGCTGCTTTGGTTTTCTGGGCCAAAGCTAATAGGAAAAAGGTACTGCGGTTAGCTAGTAGGTGATTTATACATAGGTGCTTAAGTCTTTTTGCTCCAATAAGGAAAAGGCCCGATGCATCGGGCCTTTTTGTATGGGTTTCAATTTGTCGGATCATCGGGGAACAACGAGCGAGCAGTTGCTTGGTGGGTTCCTCACACACTATCTGTTCTCATCATCTCGACCTTGAAGCACCAGCCACGTTATCGAATGGGCAGGCAGTTCGGCCTGTAAGACTCCGGCTGACAGCGGTGTGACTGCAGTCGTGATATCGCTCACTGTCGCGGTTGTATCCTCGACTGTGTTGCTGGTTTGCTGAACACCCTGCATTAGACGCAACCCGGCCTGTCCGTCGATCTGCAGTGTCACAAGGCAGTTCTGGTCACGATGCCGGTTGATGACCGTGATCGCAATACTGCCGTCAGCGCGGCGTGTGGCTGAAGCATCGACATAAGTGACGTAAACCGGCTCGGCTGGGCCGTGTGGAGAGCTTACGCGGTCGAACGGTGTCACCGTATAGCCGTATGCCGCGACGTCGACGACCAATGCGGTTCCAGTCATGAACTGCTGGTACAGGCGGAATACGTCGAACAATGGCGTTCGCATGACCTGACCATCAACTACACGGATGGGCGCGTTGCCATTGACCATTGTCACGTAGTTGGCAATTGCGACGTTGGCGGCAAAACGGTGCATGACGTTGAAGACGCCAGCGACAAACAGCGCATCTTGCGCGCGGCGCGGGCTCTTGCGTGTCAGCTTGCTGTTAACGAGATGGCGGACATTCCATTCATCCAGTGCCAGCTTCACATCATCGGAGGCGTACAAATGCAGGTCTGTGACGACATTACGGAATTCACGCTCGAAGGCAGCGGGCAGCGCGACAAGCTGCTCATAGTTGCCGTCGTGGTCAATGAACGAGTGCCCGTACATATGTACCGACAGGTATTCCGGTAAGCGCGCAAACGTCGTCAGGACCGCTTTGTTCCAGTTGCGGTCTGTATGGCCAACGGCGACCAGATGAATCGACGGATCGAGCTTCCGCATGTACTGGGCGAACATGTTGTACTTGCGGGCATACTCTTCGGGAGGCGCGTAGCAGGTTTCCCAGCTGCCCCACGCTTCATTGCCAATACCCCATACCGGCACGTTCCACGGGGCAGGGCGACCATTGGCTTTCCGCAGGTCGGTCAGCGTCGTCTTTCCGGGATAGTTGCAGTATTCGAGCCAGCCAAGCGCTTCGAGGAGGTCGCCGGTTCCCATGTTGATGCTGATGAAGGGCTGTGCTTCCAATCGTTCGCACAGCGTCAGGAACTCGTCGGTGCCGAACTGGTTATTCTCTTCACCCTTGCCCCAGAAATAATTTGGACGTACCGGGCGCTGGTCACGCGGGCCGATGCCTTCCTGCCAGCGGTAAACGTCGTTGTAGTTGCCGCCAAAGCGAATCACCGGAACGCGCATCTCGCGCAACGTGGCAATGACGGCCTCGTTCAAGTTGCCGTTCTCATCACATACGCCGCCGTAGATGACACGGTCGTCGAGTTCCACGTTCTCGATGTATTGCCCGTAAATACGCGGGTCAATTTCGCCGTAAGTGCGATCGGGATGAACAGTCAGGTCTGCGCGAATCGTCATGTGCGCCTATGACTCCCTGCCTGCGAACGGGTTAAAGTGGCTAGCCTCTGCCGTAGAGCCGCCGGAAGTTTCAAGCTTTAGCCCTTCGTCCTGCACGACTTCGGCTCGCTCGTCAAGCAGATATTGCCCCTGTGCCAACAGCGCCGCGCGTACTGCTTTCACGTCAACTTCGCGCGTTGTCTGTCCGTTCCTGATTGCCAGTGCCGCCGCTGTGCCCGCGCCCTGTCCGATAGCCATTGACGTCGCCATGACACGTGCCGAGCCAAAAGCAGCATGGGTCGCCGAGATGCTGCGCCCCGCGACGAGCAGGTTATCGAAGCCCTGCGGAAGCAGTGAGCGATACGGGATTTCGTAGACTGCCTTGCCGGAGCCGGTGTATACCTGCAGTTCGCCTTCCGGCGGATGGATGTCAATCGCAAACGTGCCGCAAGCGATTCCATCCTCAAAGGCGCGACCACTGAGCACGTCGTCTTCCGTTAGTGTGTAGTCGCCGACAATGTGACGCGTCTCGCGCACGCCGACCTGAACGCCGGTGTCCAGAATATAGGCGTCCTCGAACCCGCCGACATACTGCTTGAGGAAGCGCAGAATGCCCCATGCCTGTTCACGGGTCAGATATTCGGCGCGGGTCAGGTCGTTGGCGTTTGTGCCGTCAATGCCCTGCAATCGCGTGGTATTGACGGCAAACTGTCCTTTGCGCGGCAACTGGTACATCAGGATGCGCGGCGCGGCGTCCGCTGGAAACTCGCCGCGTTCAATCGCCTGCTTGATGAGTGACTGCAAGCCGAGGAACGCGATTGCCTGTGAGCTATCGATTTGCTCGTCTGTCGGTGAGTCCTTCAGCAATTCCCGGTTGGCCTTCATCCACGCCCGTAGCCGCTGGTCGTCTACATCGGCAATGCGGAAGAACAGCGTCACCGGCTGCATCATGCCATCGGACTCGCGCCCCTTCTTGAACGGCGCGCCGACCTTGGCGACGATGTCGGCGTCCGCTGAGCAGTCGATAATCATTTTCGGCTGAATGGCTTGCCGGCCTGACTTGTTCTCGACGATGACATGCGTGACCTTCGAGCCATCCGTTACGGCATCGACCACCCACGTATGCAGCAGCAGTTCGACGCCGGCTTCGCGCACCATTTGGAACAGGATGAGCTTCATGCCTTCCGGGTCGAATGGCGTCATCGAGGCGTTGTCAAATGTCAGGTCGCGGACGTGACCGAGCGAGGCGGTGTGTTCGACCAGCCGGTCAACCAATTCACCCGCGATGCCGCGAATGACCTGCCGCCCCTGCACGTCATGGAAGGTGAACATTGGGTTGACCATCGCAATGGTCAGGTTGCCGCCCAGAAAACCGTAGCGCTCGACCAGCAATACTTTCGCGCCATTTCGCGCTGCCGCGACCGCCGCGCCAATGCCTGCTGGCCCAGCCCCGGCGACGAGAATATCCGGTTCGGCAATGATCGGAATTTCTTTGGCTGGCTCGTGCAAAAACGCCATAACGTGCTGCTCCTTTGATATTTGAAGTCGAGTATTTGATATCCGGCTCGAACTGTGGCGAGAGGGTTAAGCGTCCCGTCGCCACGTTAGCGGTTCAGGCCGGACATCGCTGCGCTGCTGACGAAATAGCGCTGGAAAAGGACGTACATGATGATGACCGGTAGCAGGCTGATGACCGCGACTGCCATCATCAATTGATATTCAGTCCCGGTCTGGCTGGAGAAAAAGGCGATACCGACCTGAAGCGTGTACATCTCTCGCGAGTCGGACACGATCAGCGGCCACAGGAATGAGTTCCACATGTTGGTAAAAGTGAAAATCGCCAGCACGGCCAACGCAGGTTTGAGCAGTGGGAGGATGATGAGCGTGTAAATGCTCCAGTCGTTACAGCCGTCAATGCGGGCTGCATCCAGGAGTTCGTCCGGGACGGACTGTAAAAACTGGCGAATGAGAAAGATGCCGAAAACGCTTGTCAAGCCCGGCACCATCAGTCCCAGATAGGTGTTTACAAGGCCGAGGTTGCGGACCAGCAAGTAAGTCGGGATCAGCGTCACCTGCGGCGGCAGCATCAGCAACATCAGCACCAGCATAAATAGGGGGCGCTTGAAGCGAAAGTTGTATTTCTCGAATGCGAAACCTGCTGTTGAAGCGGTGAATAGCGTGGCGACCGTCGTGCCGATGCTGATAAACAGTGTGTTCTGAAAGTAGCGAGTGAATGGCTGGCGCGCCCACGCTTCTGCGAAGTTCGACCACTGCGGGTTATCAGGTAGCAGTTGGATCGGCCACTCAAACACTTCGGCGGGTGTCTTGAGCGCCATCAGCACCATCCAGATGAATGGGAACAGCGTGATCAACGCCAGCACGGTTAGCGCGATGTATAGCAAAATCCGCCACGGGTCGAAACGCACGCGACACCTTTGAAGACTTTCGCGCTGTGATTGAATGCGGGTACTGGTAATTTCCAACGGGACCTCCCGGAGCCGCCGCTAGCCTGCCGCGGCGATGTGACACGGCCTAATATTTCACTTCCTGACCGAGGAACTTGAACTGCACCAGAGTCAGCGCCAACGATATCAGCAACAGAATGACCGACACTGCCGATGCATAGCCCATCTCGTAATTCTGGAAACCAGCGGTATAGACCATCTGGCCCAACGTCATGGTGCTATAGCCGGGACCGCCACCTGTCATGACGTACACCTGATCGAACACCTGTGATGCGCTGATGGTCGATGTCACGACCGCCAACAGGATCGTCGGTCTGAGCAGCGGCAGCGTAATGTGAATGAACGAACGCCATTTGGAAGCGCCGTCAATAGCGGCTGCTTCGTATAACTGCTGCGGAATGCCCTGCAATCCGGCGAGGAAGATGACCGTGTTCCAGCCAAACGTCTTCCAGACGCTCATGATAATGACCGCCGGCATAGCCCATGCCGTGCTGGTTAGCCATGGGATCGGCGCAATTCCGAGCAGTTCCAGCCCGGCGTTCAATACACCTGAATAGGTGTCGAATATGACACGCCAGATAACCGATACCGTTACCAGCGGCGCGATTACGGGCAGGTAAAAAATCGCCCGGAACACTACCCGCCCACGCAGCGGCCCGTTAAGCGCTACCGCCACTGCAAGGCCCAAAATAACACGCAGCGCCACCGTGGCGATCATGTAGACAAGCGTATTTTTGAGCGAGGCGACAAACAGTGGGTCGCGAAACAGGCGGGCAAAGTTGTCCAGACCAACGAACTTCGGGCTTTGCAGCAGCGGGTAGTCGGTCAGCGAAAAGTACAGCCCTTGAACAAAAGGGATCAGGCTGAAAACAAGCAACAGCGCGAAGCTCGGCAAGAGGAACAGGTAGGGTGCGGTTCGGCGGTTTAGGCGATAAGACATAGCAGAATCCTGTTGGCAATCACGTGGCAACCTCACGTGCCAGCGCCGTCGTCGCTATTAGGGGCTGTGACGTCACAGCCCCCGGTCTGATATTCTGAACGAGGTCGTCGGATGGCTTACGATTCGGACAGGATTTGCGTTATCGCGGCGTCGATAGCGACCAGTGCGTCTTCGGGGCTTTTCTCGCCCAGCATGACGAGTTGGTATTCCGCTGTGAACACGGTGTTGATGTCGGCGTAGCGCGGCAGGCCACGATGCAGTGTCAGTTTCGGCGACGCCATTTCTGCTGCCTGCGTCCGCACGAGGTCCATGACTTCGGCGTTTTCGGTGAACACCGGCGTCGCATCCTCGCGAGGCGGCAGGTAGTACGAACGGGTCGCGTAGTCTTCGACAATCTCACGCGAGGTCAGGAAGCTCACCCATGCGCCGGCGAGGTCGGGATTGTCGGTGTCCTTCGAGACAACCAGATAGTCACCGCCGAGGGCCAGAGCGGGTTCCGGCCCAACCGGGAACATCGCCGCGCGGATCGTGAAGCGGTCGCCAACAGCTTCAAGCAGGTTTGCCATGTCCCAGTGGCCAGCGCTATAGATAGCCTGACGCCCCTGCACGAACAATTGCTGGTTTTCCTGTGCACTCGCTGCCGCGGGCGGCGGCGGAGCGATCAGCCCTTCTTCGGTCAGGGCACGCAGATATTGGAAGGTCTCCAGCGCCTCAGGAGAGTTGAAGGTCGCTTTGTCGAGCGAATCATTAAGCAGCGACGCGCCGTTGCCATAGAACCATGGCAGCCACCAGAAGTCGCGCCCGTTGTTGTGCATCGAGTTGACGAGGTTGCCTTGCTGCTTGAGGGTGCGCAGAACGTCAGCGAACTCTTCGTAGGTCCATGCATCTTCCACTGTCGTCGGGATTTCGATGCCGGCCTGTTCAAACAGATCAGCATTGACCAGCATCGTCAGCACAGTGGTGGTAAACGGCACGGCGATGAGCGTATCGTTGTACGTTGAGAATTCGATTTGTGCCGGTCGGAACTGCGCCAGCTCTTCCGCCGGGATGAGCTGCGATAGGTCCGCCAGAACGTCCATACGGGCGTAGTTCTGCACCTGCCCGGAGACGAGGAAGAAGACATCCGGCGCGTTGCCCGCCGAGATCTGTACCGGCAGGCGCTCGAAATAAGTGGAGAACGGCAGGATTTCGAGGTTAATCTTCGTGCCGGGATTTGCCTCTTCGAACTGGGCGATGTACTCGCGCATTGTGTCAGCGAAGCGGTCTTCGTACCAGTAGAAGGAGATCTCGCCACTCAGCGACCCATCGCCCTGATAGGCCGCAGCGCGGTCACGCAATCCGGAAGCCAGCAGCGCGCCATGAGCGGAGAACGCCGCGCCAGCAGCGCCAACACCCATCAAATGTAGAAACCGACGACGAGAAAGCGTAAATCGATCTGCCATGAGGAGTCCTTTTCAACCAAGAACGTACAAATGGTTTCATCCAGACTCATCATAGGCAGTTTCGCGTGTCAATAGGGTGACACAAACATGACAAAATGCCTGCGCCCGCCAACTCGTCTAGAGTTGCTGGCTTGCAGGCAGCGCTGCCATGATGCCTTTGAGTAGACGCAACAGCTCACCGAAGTGCCAGCGACCGAGGTTATGCACCACCAGTGGGCCGGTTACCACTGGCCCCGCTTGCAATAGAGTGTCCTCCGTGAGCAATAACACCGGAACGGAGCACAGACGCGGATCGTCACGCATTTTGCTCAACACCTGATAACCGGTCAGGTCGGGCATGATGTTGTCCAGTAGCACGAGGTCCGGCAGCATCTGTTGCATGACTTCCAGACCTTCGTACCCGCCAAACGCCTGCTGGACGACGACCGGCAAACCACTCGCCTCGATCATGCGCTGGATAAGCTGGGTGAAGCCGACATCGTCGTCGATGACGAGGATGCGCTCAACTTCGCCAAACGATTCCACTTCGCGCAAGAGTTGCTCAGCGGTGATTGGCTTGGACAGCCGTGCCAGTGGCCCTTTATGTGCAGTGTTTTCGTTGCGGCGAGACAGCGCAAGCTCAATCACCGGAATGCCGGTCGTTTCGAGCAGTTCGGCCGTAACCGGGTGGTTGTCAGCAGCATTCCAGATGATGGCACACGGCGCAAGCGAAGCCACGCGCTCCTGCAGCGTTTCGTCCGGATAGCCGATTAGTACGTCGAAACGCTGCAAGCTGCGCGCCAGCCTGTCCGCCGTCATCGGGTCGCGGTCAACTACAAGAATCACAGGACGGCTGTCGGGCGCAGACGTGGCCCTGGTTTCGTGGATCGGCAGCAGCGATGCCCGACGCAGCGGTAGACCGACCCGGAAGGTCGTTCCCTGTCCCTGTACGCTTTCCACCGAGATATGCCCGCCGTGTGCTTCGACAAAGCGTTTGCTAATCGCAAGGCCCAACCCGGCTCCGTTGCGGCTGCGGCGCAGGGACGAGTCGGCTTGATAGAATTCGTCAAAGATATGCGGCAACTTTTCCGGCGCGACGCCGATGCCCGTATCGCTCACTTCGACAATCAATTCCTGCGCTGTCTGGCGCGCGGACAACTTCACCTCACCGCTTTCGGTGAAGCGGCGGGCATTGTTCAGCAAATTGAGCAGTACCTGTCGAAATCGGGTGCGGTCCAGTTCCAGCGTTGGCAAGTCGTCCTCGACTTCGACTACAAAGCGGGCCGGATGGTTGCGAAACATGTCGGCGGCGATCTCTGCCACATCGGCGATCAGCGGTGCAAGCGGCGTCGGCTCGGTATTGAGGGCGAACCCGGCAATCTCGACTCGTGAGAGGTCGAGAATGTCGTCAATCATCTCAATCAGGTGGCGGCTGTTGCGGTAAATTTGCGAGATGTCGCGCCGCAGCTTGGGAGGCCAGACGATTTGCCCGTAGACTTCCGGCGTCTTGTACATCACTTCGCTAAAGCCGAGAACGAGGTTGAGCGGTGTCCGCAGTTCGTGGCTGATATTGGCGGCGAACCGTTCTTTGGAGCGGCGCGCTTCGTCAGCGGCGTTACGGGCGCGGACGAGTTCCTGCTGCGTCCGGCGCTGGAGTTCGAGCGCCTGATTAAGCTGTTTGACCATCTGGCTTAACTGGGCGCGATGGTCACGAATCTCGGCCAGCAACTTGTCTGACCGTTGGCGCGACATTGACTCCCATTCGAGCGCTGTGTAGACCGTGCCGACCAGTAACCCGGCAACGACGCCAGAACACAGGAGCATGATGACCAGCGGCTCGATCGGGTAAGTCCGCACGCCGCTGAACACCAGTGCGGCCGTCGCCAGAATGGTTAGCGCTGTCACGCCAATTTCAGAATGCCGGACCAGCACGGCGCAGGTAAAAATGACGACCACGCCTGCGAAGGGGAGCCACGGCGCTTCGAACAGCATGAACGACAACAGGAGCGACAGTACCAGACAGCCAACAAGCAAATATCGGGCGGCGTCGGGCCGGGTAGCGATGATGCGGATAACAATCCACGCTTGTACGAAGAGCAGCGCGCAGAGCAAGAATGCCGCCAGCGGAAACGGGTCGAGCGGAATAGACAGCCACATCGCCAGCCCGCAGGTGCTGATCAGGAACACTGCGACGCGCTGCGCGAGTTGCGTTCGCAGCGCATCGAGGTTCTGTTCAATGTCATTCCATGCCGGCATGGCGAACATTGGGAGCGCGAAACGGGGAGATCGCATGGCATACCGCCTGTGGGTCTAGTCACTCCCTCGCAGCGATTGAAGCACTGAGAGGAATCGCGCTCGTTCGACCGGTTTGGGCAGGAAGCGCGACGCGCCGAGCGAATACGCCAGTTCCGAGTCGTTGAATACGGTACAGACGATGACCGGGATGTCCGCCGTCTTCGGGTTGTTACGAATGCGCTGTAACAGTTCCCACCCGTCCATCTCTGGCATCATTACGTCAAGCAGGACTGCTTCGGGGCGTAGCTCATGACATAGCCTCAGCCCCTCTCGCGGATTCTTCGCCGCGACAAGGCGATAGTCCGTGCCATCAACGAAACGATCCAGCAGCTCAACTAGCGCCTCATTGTCGTCAATGACGAGCAGCCACCGCTCTGTTGTCGGCAGCAGTAGCCGCACGACGCTTTCGTTTAGCTCGATAACCCAGCCGAGGCGGTCGGCAAGCTGCTGAGTCACGTCGTTGCGTATACCTGCATCCAGCCGGAAGCGCAGGTCGTGGCACGTCACTGTGACAGTCGCGGCACCCTGATGCGCGTCCTGAACCGTGATCGAAAGCTGTGCCGGCTGGCCATGCTGGATGATGCCGCTTAGCATGTGGACCAGGATTTGCTGGGCGACGGCGCGGTCGGTTGACACTGTGACTGGCTCGGGAGTTGGATCGTAGCGCAGTTCAACCGCTTTTTGTGCTGCAAGCGGGCTGATTGCGCGTACAGCGTTCGCACACAGGTGCTTGAGATCAGCGGTTTCCGGGCGCGGCAGCAGTCGCTGGACTTCATTGTCAAGCGCGGTGCTGTCGGCTGGCGTCGCGCCGGCAGCTTGCAGACGCTCCCAAATCAGGCTGGCGATGTTATCGACACCACGCTGCAAATCGCGGTATGCCTGCCGCAGGGAAATGCCCAGCTGGTGGGATGCCTCATGAACGGTCATGCCGTCGACATAATGCAGATAAACCATGTGATAGGCCCGAGCTGATTGCGAACCTGCCATGTGACCGACTGGCGGCTGCATCTCCTCGATTGAACGGATGAGGAGGTGGCGTAGCGCCTGTGTCGGCGACTCATTGCTCGCTAATTTCAAGACGGAAGCATGCTGTGCCAGAGGGTGTTGCTGAAGAAATGGCAGATCGTAGAGATGCTCTAGCAGGTCACGCACCATCTCACGGAATTCGGCCGACAGAACACTATCTGTCGAGGCCAAGATATCCTCATTATCCTGGTCAACCATAAGGCACCAAATCTGATATCAGTCATGCGATCGGCAGTCTCGCATATCGCCCATCAGTTTACCGCATTTGGTGATGGCCCATGCCGGCGCTACGTACAAATGGATATCTAGCCTCACTTGATGCGCCACCTCTCACAAGCGGTATCGTGACTACTTTGAGAACGAAGTAGGTAGGGGAGCGATCTTGAAGATGTCGGCTGGAAACGCTCGTATGACATGGTTAACGGAGGCATGCTGGAACTAAAGGCAAAAGCCTGATCAACCAGATGGGGCTTTTTCTTTGCCTGTTATGGTTACATGCGGGTGCGAATTCTGCTCGTTTGCGCTGCAGCAGAAGCTATCAAAGCTACCTGCAAGTCAAGCGCTGCGTGATTGGAACTCGCTCACAGGTTTTGAAACCGCGATGTGATAGTCTCGTACCCAGAACTGCGTGCTTTGAGACAATTCAGCAGGTCAGCGATCCTATTTTTAGGGGCAAGCATGGCGTGAGGATGGCCATGTCAGTACTGCGCGCTTGCCCTCGTGGTAAGCACGGCGCCTTATTGGATTGCATGTCTTGCTAGTTTCTTAAGACTTATTTCGAGTAAGTCGTGCGTTCCAATTACCAACATGCGATCGTTATAGTGGAATATATCAATCAGGTGAAAGTCGTCTGGCAGGCCAATTTGCGTTGACTGTCCGTCTAATAGCGTAAACTGCAAGGAGGTTTGGTCAACCCGTGCTTGTATATGGATCCATGCCCTGTGAAGAGGCAATCGGGTAAGTATTGGCACTGTAGTCGACATTTGATTTTCACGGTAGTTGGCATCTGTTATATCTAGAACAGACCAACCGTTTTGGTTTGCCCGATGCCAGCGCACGCGCAATGTTTCGTTGGGGCCGTTCGCTAAATCAAATACTTCCCGGTCAGATTCTTCGGCCCATAACCGCAGCAGGAACTCGTGGTTTTCTGTCAAAGAATATACCGCACCACCTCCAACATAAGCCGGCGTTTCAAAGCGGTGCATTAACAATACCTTTGGTGAAGCACCGTCAGGGATGCCAACAAAAGGCCCTATATACCATTCAATTACATTTAGATCTGCGTCTAGTTCAGCTACACCTGCTCGGGTAGGTAACCAATATGTTAATTTGCCTTCTCGGTATCCCGTTATAGGCAATCCAATAATAAAATCGTCTCCAAAACGCCCGTCAATAAGTACGCGACGTACTAGGCGGCCACTGTTACTTTCACCCTCAATGTGCAAGTTGCTTCCGTCAAGCTTGTATCGCCAAAAATCATCACGACCTAGGAAGGTATCGCAATGACTGGGTCTGGACATAGGGCTCTCGCCCGTATTGGAGAACACCATCGAATTACCGGTGTTTATTTCAACACAAAGAGCAGGCTCATCATTGTTCAACGAGACAGTCATACGGCTGGCAGCTTGAGCTATCGTCGTATCAAAGGGGCGGAGCCAAGAAGACAAAGACTGATCTTCCACAGGCGTCGCGAACCATCCTGCATCAGTCGTCATAAAGTGTATTTGACCATCGAGCGCGGTTATGCTGCTTACAGTGTCAAAGGAAAAACGTCCGCTGGACAATTCCATTTGCTCGTCTCGCAAGGTTAGCACCAGTCTTCCAGTCTTTTCTCCTGTTCGGCCAGTTACATTCCATTGCCAGTACGGTGCAATATCCCCAGCAATGTGGTTATATTCAGCAAATATGTCAGGGCCGGTATAAGAGGTAAACACATTGGAATCCCGATCCAATGCCAGTACGCCCTGGAAGAGGCTTGTGCTGTTGTTATCACACCGTATCAGAACTGTGCCTTCGTGAACAATTGCATCCGTAATTTCACAAATGTCACCGCCGTTTATAGGCTCACGTACTACGACTATCGTGTCAAGATCCAGAATGGCAGTTTTGGCTGATGAATCGAAATCGAAGTTAATCCATCCCGTAGGGGTTGCAGCCCACCACTGATCGTCGAACAAAACCAGCTCACGCCAGAAGTCGTTGGCGATGATCCATCTACTTCGTGTTGTATTTTCGATCCAAGGTATCGTTCGCCATTCGTTGTTAAGGGACCGTTGCTCAAAATCAAAAGTGAAGCCAGTTGCTTCAGAGCTACGCAATCGCCATCGATCCCTTTCAAAGACAGGTCGGTTTGCGAGATACGTGTTAATTGCTGCCTCAACAGCTGTGTCAATTCGGATCCACAAAGAGGTGTTCCATACATAGTAACCGTCGTCAGTTGCAAGATATGTGCCGGCAGGAATGGTAGTTGATGTTTCAATGACTTGTTGCTCGATACAATGTATCTTAAACGGACGCAAATGACTTAAAGAGAAGTGGAAAGCATCCTGAACTTTGAGGTACTCACCTGGCGGATAGACGGATGCCCAGGAACGATCCCAAAGTGTAAAAGTCGTACCATCACATGCAATAGCATCCTCAATTCGGTCGTGATTTGGCCTCCCACCTATAAAAGTGACGGTGCTATTCGTCAATGTGCCTGATGCCTCAAAATATGTGCCAATAACCTCTCCATCTATACGTTGCACCCAATGCCATAGTGTGTTGTTTATACGAACACGTTCGGATAAACCGGGGCTTGTAGAGCATGGGCGGTACGTTTGGCCGTTTTCCGTTTCTAAACAACCATCGCTGCCTTGGGCCTGTAAGCGGTTTTTGTCGTTTGAGGGCTGCCCCACAAATTGGACTTCCGATATGGCTTCTGGTGGTTGACTACTGACGGCTAGCGCTTGTGTTAGCGCTCCAAGCGACACGGAAGACGGCTCCGTATAAACCAGGAGCCCACTGGCTGTAGCTGTGTAAAAAGCGCCTTTAAACTCAGCCATTGATCGCAGCGCGTCAAATGGGAAGCGATGATCGACGAAAGTAAAAGGTATCCAAAAGCTCTCACCAGTGTGTGTACTTAGCCGGATCTCCTTGTTTACTATTCCATTGGCAAGGGTAAAACGTAGCCAATCGGTTTCAATGAGCAATCGGTATTGCAGCGGATTGGTTTCGTGAGGCTGCAATGTCATGTGCGCCTTATCCCATTGAGCGACTTGTGAGTCGCTCAAGACAAAGAGCGCATACTGGTTGTTAGACAAATGTAGGGTTCGTAGGTCAGCTTGACCGATGGGGGCATGACGAGTAGTTTGCCAATTCGCGAGGTGATCAGAAGATGCAGCTATCTCCAAATACGCATCCGTTAAGACAAAGAGCTTGTTATCAAGGGTAGTAGCGCTATACAGAACGTCTGAATCGAAACCCACAGAACCATTGAGGATATCAAAGGTGTAGTCTCGATCATCTTGATCTATGATGACCGCACCATTCTCCAAGCGCCACTGACCCATTGGGCTGTCGACCATTATCCGATACAGGTTGGGATTTAGTGCCACAAGCTCCCAGGTTGTCGTGGTCCAGAGATACCATTCTTGAGAAGACGGCGCGAACAGATATGGGACACCGTAGTTGTCTGCTTCCAGTTCGCCATTCCTAATTGCAAGATCGTTCGGCCCTGTATCGAAGCCTGTTAGACTCGTAATTGTCTGAAGGCCAATCGCGCTTTGAAGCATCAGGCTTGTGTCGTTATACGCAAGGTTGCGGCGAGCAACGTCCCACAAAAATCCGTTTGCAGTCCAAGCATTTACGCTACCTTCACCGATGTTTGCGGTAACTAACGTTTGCCCAAGAGCAAGGTGATCATTGAACGTCACGTCACCGACATGCAACACAATGTCTTCAATCGGTTTAGAAGTAATGCTGTTAGACACCCAGCCGTACTGCATATCTCCACTCAGAAATCGTCCATGGGTTGCTGTAATTGGCAAAGCGAGTGGTAGCGGAGCGAAAACGATATCAGGTTCGTCAAGATGTAAATTAGGCTTGGAAAACTGCCAAAGCCCAAACTCATTGGCAACTTGAAACTTTTCGGGTGATAAGGCTAATAGGGCATCAATAGGTTCGAAAAGGAAACGTCCGGCGGTGATAAATTCGTTTGCTGCAAAGGTTTGAAAGCCTTCTGGCGTATTGATTTGAAAAACATTCTCTTGCCGATTCCAGCGCAACCAGCTCACATTCAGAGGCTCGGATAGGTTAAATTCATCTCTAAACACAGCCTTTTTAGTGAGCTCGTGCTCTATACCGCTAGATCTAACCGCAATTAGTGCACCTTCGTTTAGCTGGAAGTCTAAAACTGGGTCAAAGGCGCTGGTTCCGTCTGGAAGGGTTTGTACTTCAGGTGACACTTCATGCCAGTGATCTTCCAACTCTAGGCGGGGTAGCGGTTTTGACTCAGTATTGATACGAACTTCTAGGAGTCCTTGTTCTCCGTAAGAAACATGTGTCTCTTGCCCGCTTTCATCTAGTAATGAGATCTCGTTGTTACCCGCTTGTGCAAACACAATTTCGCCAATGTTTACTTCGATGTTTTGTGCCTGATAGAAGCAAGGGAAAGGTGTTGGCGTCTGGGTTGCCGTCGGGACGGGTGTCAGAGTTGCTGTCGAGGTAAACGTTGCGGTTGGTGTCGGTGTAAGAGTTGCTGTCGCAGTTGGCGTAGGTGATAAAGTTGGCGTAGGTGATAAAGTTGGCGTAGCAGTTCTAGTTGCGGTGGGCGTAGCAAGAGCATATGAAGTTAACTGCATTGCAACGGCAGCACGTGTCGAGTCGAAGGCCAATGCATTCTTACGTGTCTCTACCATGGCCTCCAGACTTGCAGCAAGTGGCGGTAATTCAGTGGTGAGTTGCCTCAACGTCACAAAACCCTGTTCAGCCAACCGTACTGCAGGTGCTATCGTAGCCAGCCGTTCAGCTGTCGCTTGCACCTGGGCAGTGACTGTAAACGCTGATTGAACAGCCGCCATTGTTGCCGTGCTGTTTACCGCGAACTCGTATTGTGCAGTGGCAAATGGATATGGAGATTGCTCGCCTGTACAGGTTTCGAGAATGACATGGGAAATCTCGTTATTGTGGAGTATCCACCAATCGTTATTAGCGCCTGGAATCAGGTCAGTAATTTCTTCTACCGGGATTTCTGTTGGCAGAGGTAATTCAGCTTTAGTTGCTTCACCTTGATTCCACAGAAATGGATAGCCGTTTGCGTCGATACCAGTTGCTGGTCCCTGCCAATGGACAAAAACAGATATCAGTTCGGGATCCTCTGGAATAGCAAACTTTCCATCGAAAAACTGCTGCCATTTTCCGGCAACTTTGATCCACGGGATTCCCTCGTGGTCGCGAATAAATGCCTCTACCTGAGCAAATGTCGATATGTTCCACTTATCATCGACCACGAGTAAAGTTGCATGATCGCTACTGTAAAGTAGTAGATGTTCCTCCCAGATGAGGCTTCCAGTAATGTCGTGGAATGCAGCGACTGAGGAAGGTAACTCGACTTCAGTACCTCGTTTCCGGTCGAAACGCCGTATTCCGCCAGAAAGCTCAAATAGAACGCTATCTTTCCATTCGAATGCATGCACTACGTCGTCAGGATTCAGCAAAAACGCGCTGTGATACTCTTGACATGTGTACCTTCCACCTTCTGGACTGCACCGCAAAATATCGCCACCGTTCGTCAATCGCCATACAGTGCCGTTTTCGGCCAAGGCCGTGTCAACGTCCTGATCTGAGATTCGGTAGTCGGCGAATGAAGACGTTACGTCATCTGGATCCGTTGCTATACGCCAGACCTGCTCTTGTTCCAGAATCACTATATCTCGATCTAACGCAGTTGCGAGGATTGCGCTTGGGTCGAGTGGCCAAGTAGTGCCTGTCCAAGAACGGGTTTTAGGATCAAAGTATTTCAATCCGTCTTGAAACAGGAACGCCCAGTAACCGTTACGCTCCTGGACATCCAGGAGTAACTCACCGTTAGCGTTGGATGCGGGGCTAGCTGGATAGCCAACCCGGTTTAACTGAACTGATTCTGCTGCACGGGATAATAAACCGTAGTAGTGAACACCATCTTCTGTGCGTGCAGTAATAACGTTTGTTGAGCCATCAAACTCTACATTGACCTGCGTCACGGCTGCTGCGTCGCTGGGAAGCCGCAGCTCTATCTGAGTCCAATTGCGTGATGTCAGATTGTAACGCCAAAGCTGAGAGCCTGCTGTAAACAGGAGATATCCATCTTGCTGGCGGTCATAAACATGTTCAAGAAACCGTGGTGTTTCACCAGTTTCACGGAGAAGCACTGTTGTTGTCTCGTTATGCCATTCAACAACTTCTCCGTTCGAAGTCAGCCATGCTACCTTTCCAGCAGGTTCATTGACGGAATAGTCCTGAACGTCTATCGATTTCTTAACGCTAAGTTTGATCGAGGTTGTCGAGCAACTGTGAGGTGGTTGCATGTCTCGAGTGGACACAAATCGCAGCTCTGTCCCGGAATCGCCTGTTGCCTCGTCAACGACAAGAAGGTAGGCTCCATCATGAACTGTATAGAGGCGATTGCCCATCAGCGTAGGAGTGCCACTGTACCATGAATGCGCTGCAGGGTTATAAAACCAAAGTCCGCGATCCGTTGCTACAGCGATCAGTCCGTTTGTTAGCATGCGCGCATCGAAAATACGTGTTGCATCACCTGCTTTCGGAGTTCGATAGAAGCATTGAGCAGCTTCAATGTTTTGTGGATCGTCCTGAAGGTGCCCTGCTAAGAAATTGCCGCTTTCTGCGCTTCGCACCGTCCAAATATAACGGTCATCATGCGAAACGTTACGTACCGGTCCCATTGCCGGTGCAATAACTGTGTTACCCCAAATGGCCTGAGTATCAATCAGACCAAGAGGTGTTGATTTGAGAATCGCAGCAAGTTGAACAGCCCCTCTTGGACCGGGAGCCCAAGACTGGTGAAGAGTGCGACGTGTCAAATCATAAGCATCAATGCTGCCGTTACCAGCTAGATAGAGAAGATTGTTTTGCTGGATTACGTCGCTTAAGGTTGTATCGTCTATAGACAAACGATAGCTATCAATGAGGATGTTACCGCTACTATCAAGCAACCGCGAATTACTTGTTCGAAAATAAAGACCTGACGCACTTGTCAGAATTTCCTCTATCAGTTCGTTCCTCTGTAGAGGCAAATTTCGCACTTCGGTCCATGTACGTTGATTCAGATGATAGGAAAACAGGCCCTTATCAGTTGCCAGCAACAACTCATTGTCATGTTCTGAAACGTCGAATATTGTTGCACTTTCAATGGTCGAATTAGCGGATCCGACAAGTGTGCGCTCATTCGCACCTTCGATTTTCAGGATTCGGCCGTCGGTAGTTCGTAGGCCTAGACTGCCCTGTTCCCAAGGCCAAGCTTGAACAACTGTAGCGTCTAGCTGGATAGAATCTGCGTTAGTAATAGCCTCATTCAAGAAAAATTCAACGTTTTCTAGGTCACGGCTGAGCAAAGGGTAGATCGTACTTGAGTCAGCACCTTCGTTGATGACTGCGTAAACTATGCTATCGGCATTAACCCAGATCGTTTCGGGATTGCGTATATATGCTGGTAATTTCTCGATTGGAATGTCGTTGTAACTGCGAGTCTGGGCATTATGCAAGAGCGCACCAGTGTCACTGACGAATAGCACACTGTCGTTAACTGGAATTGCAGCAAAAAACGTCGCAGGATTATGCCTAGTACCGGTTCCACTATGTGTCAGAACAGCACTCCCGGTTAAAACGTCAATGTGGTAGACATTAGCTGTATCAGTTAACGCGAGTAGGTTGTTGGTGTCAAAATAAAATAGTTTGATAACTGTTTCATCAGCAGGTACATCAGTCCAAACAGTTGTCAACTCGCCAGCTCGAACTACATGAACGGCTCCATGTTGAGCGAAGTAGAAACCCGACTTATCATGCAGTTCGAGAATGGCCGTAACAGGTTCTCTGCTTAATCGTGACCAGCGATGCAGGCGAACATCATATGTATATACGCCACTTTTTCCAGCTAGTGAGAGAACATTGCCGGCCTGATGTGCATAATGGACGGTTTCTAAACTTAACTCTGGAAATCGGTTTGCTTCGTCGAATACCACGTTTGGCCTAGCAGAATTCTGACCTATATGGCTAACGCGTATGCACGCTTCTCCAGCGGTTTCGCAAGCACGTTCTTCCAGTATCCAAATACCCGATGCTGGATCGGTGCTCATGCTAACAATCCGCCCATCGAAGCTCGGCACAGGTTGCAGTAGTAGGGGGGTTTTCGAGATTTCTAACTGATAAAGCCCATTCGGGGTGCCAATCCAAAAGGAGTCATTCCACCAGGTGACAAGGTCAACCCGCATTGCGCTGTCTGGATGGCCTAGATTATCAATCCAGGTGTGGTGCTCAAGATTGTAAAGACCAACGCCTTGCTCACGAGTACCTACTAGCAACCAACGCCGATCATCCGAAACAGCAGCGCTTGTTAACAACGCCTCGTGTGCAACCGGTACTCCGTCTGCTCCGTGGAACGCGCTGTTCGATACAATAATTTCCCACTTCCCATTATGTCGTCGCGCAAGACTGCCGTCATCTCCCAAGGCCCACAATGTATCGGGATCAGGGCACCTTGTATGGTCGTAGGCAACTACTTGGTCTCCGCACCCTAGCCGTAACTGAATAAAGGATGAGGAGACAGGTGCAGCATTATTGAACGGTTCTTCTGTTGTCCAAAGACCTGTGGCGGGATCGTATGTGTGAATTTTCCCACCGCTTTGGCTTAGCAAAATGCGGTTATCGTATGGGCTTGCTATTGCATCAAGTAGTGGGTTTGAATGCAAATCAGTCCATACATTGGTAAGAATCCGTTCATCTGCCAATTGGCTGACGAGCGGTGGATCGAACCAGCCATGTATTTCTGCTATGCTAATAATAAGAGCCCACACTAAGGCCAGTATAGCTGATCCTGCAATGAGTCCGAGAATGAGGACTGCGTCAACTCTCTGGCGCAATGTCAAACGGCGAACCGATTTTTTGAGCCACTGTGCATTACGATTACTGAGACTACGAGCTGTAAAACTCATTCAGTATCCTCGTTTGCGTAGATGCGTTCATATCCAGCAATCTGTGGCATAGCTAGATGCGCCATCATCTGCTCAAGCGCGAAATCTTGGGGCTGGACTAAACCATCGGCAAGCGTACGCTCGTTTTTCCAAATTACTGCTTGTTTCTGCATACTTCGGAGGCGGAGCTCCTGTGCAATTCCACGGGCAACGACATCTATGAGTGACTCCCACACGTTTTCTTTATCTTCGGGTTCTCCTGAGGCAATCGCGATGATGAGCGAGGCGTGACTGTCATCCGTTCCTTCAAGTGCAGCACTCATCATAAGCAGGCTGTCCACAGCCTCGTCGTAAAGTTCAATTACGGACGGGGAACTACTGCGCCAGGCGAGATGCACTGCGATAAGCCTGGCCAACCTACCGATAACCCGAGCGAAATCAAGGCCAAAGTTCGGAATCTCTACTGCCCTAGATGTATCGACGCCTGAGAATTGTTCCTCAAATGACCATAATATTTGTTCAAAGATCCATCTTCGGCTCTCGGTTGTGAAATGAATACGGGCCAGCTTGTCGCTCGTGACTCGGTCATCTGGTGCTATTAGAATTCGCAAATCTGAAAATATTTCCTGATATGTGAAAGGGCTTCGAACCTCTGAGGGGAGTGCATGATTGACTTTCAAAAGCTCGTAAATTTGCTTGGATAACCTATTCAGTAACTGCTTCTTCTCTGGTCCATCAGTGCCATATATTTCGACCAGCAGGAAGGTGAAATAACAGGATTCTATCGCAACCAGCGGGTTATACTGAGTGAAGTTTTTCTCCAATGCCTGTGCGAATAGTGCGTAGTTAACCAGTTGAGTACATCGATCTGGGGGGGCATTGCTGGGACCTGCTTCAATAAGGTCTATAGCAGTAGAGCAGCGTTCGTAATGCGCGACTAGAAGCAGCAAGTGTGGTAGAAATCTGAATCGAGCAAACCGTTTCGCGCTCTCAAGAAGCAGTGGTTGCAATGGCCGTTGCAGCAGCAAACGCAAAATTCGAACATGTGACTGGCGTAGAAATGATCGATCGCTCAACCAGGATGCTAACACAATTAGCACAACTGTTAGAGTAAATGCTACGAACCCAAGACTTATGGGAAAAGTTCGGTGCCAGAGGTGCCCTTTGAGCACCAAATATAAATTGTCATGCATTTGGTAAAGCGTTTTCCCAATGCCTTCAATAGGCCACCAGCGACTATGTATTGACTCCATAAAACGGAACAATAACCACAGGGTTAGAACGAGAGTAATAGCCCGTTTTATTATCCGGGTTAGTCGCTCTTTTATCCCGACGCGCGGATCAGGTACGGCTTTAAGAAGCAGTGACCGCAGATATATATTGTGTTGCATTGCACATCTTAGCCTATGTTATTGATTGCGTTTTGTATGCGCTTGACGCCTCGCCAGACCATTCTGGCAAACCTAAGAGTGGGAGCAATTTGAAGGAGAACCCTTGTCTGAAAGATTTTGCGCCGAAGTTGTTGACTTTCAGATTCAAGGCGCTGGCGTATGTCTTGAGCAACAGGGATACTCCAGACCGTAGGGACCTGTCGCCGCATCTCGATCTTGATTTGAGTCACATCAAGCGGCGTCAAATCGGGTGGACGAGTAACCGCGTCCAATTGACGTGACCAGTCGTTTAGCCGAGTAGCCGCTTCTGTTAACAGTCGCTGGCGATCTTCATGCCAACTTGCTGCGATTTTTTCTAGCTGATTCAAGGTTGTGTATGCATGATCACGCTTCTTGCGAACAAGTGCCAGACGATACTTTGCTGCGGTTTTGCTCATTCCGGTCCCCAAAGGCTTAGTTGTAGCGCTCTTAGCCGTTGTTCGAGGCGATCTCTCGTTCGTTTGAGTTGTTCAACTTCAGCTTGCATTTGCAACAAGAAATCCTCTTGCGCCTGCTGTGCCGCTTTAATGGCACTCTCAACTGAATGAGCTAATTCTCTAATTCGCTGCGAGACCGCCTGTTGCTTTTTATCAACGCTTGCAGCTTGTGTCTCTGTTTGATCAACAGCGGAGGCAACCGACAAATATAAAGTTCGTAGCGATGCAATGCGCTGATTGACTAGGTTACCGTCTGTTACAAGTTGTTTGGCTTCAGCAATTAGCCGATCCAGTTCGTTACCTATTTCGTCAACAAGCGCTTGAGTTTTGTCGGACATAGAGTCCCGGCTTTTTAGAACGGCTCGTTCTAATGCTTTTTCCGCTTTCGAGGCGTCTCTGAGCAACGTTTCTGCAAGTGCAGCCCGGCTGACAGAGTTTGATAGCCCTTCAATGAAGGTTTCAAGGTCGACACGGCTTAGGATTGTGAGATGATCGTTTATCCAGCCAATATTCTTTGGTGTATTGATAGGTACAAAATCAGTTGAACGGAGCATTACAACGTCGAGATCTGCATCACGTTCTGGTACTCCTGTGAAGACATAGATGAGATTATCCGAAGGGGCAATATCAGGTTGTGGCCGATCATCGCGGAAAATCTCTTGCAAAAAAGCGTCCATTCCCGCCACTTCCCAGCTATGAAATGGCGGATGCAAAACTGAATTATAAGGAACAAAGACCTGTGATTGGTTTCCATGTTTATCGTAATACAGGCTCCATAATGGGTCTGGCCAGAAGCGCATTGGCTGCTCGGGGTTGTCTCCCCACCAAATCAAGGGATCCAGGTCGCTCATTTCAACTTCTGGACGCACCAACAGGTAATGTACGCCTTCAGGAAATTTCGACTCGTCGGCGTGGAATGCATATAGCAAATGTTTGAGCTGATTGGGGGGGTAGCTGGCAATCTTCTCAACAAGGATTGGTAGTTGCCTTTGCGTAAAACGGTAAAGCTGTGGCCGTTTAACGCGCAAACTCTCCAGTTCCATCAGTTCTTCCTCTATTTGCTGCAGTTCTTGCAGCAAATTCTCGTAGAGTTCTTCGTTCGGCTCGTGGTAATGTGCTTCACGCAGCCGCAATCTGTAGCCTCGACGTGGTTGGGTCTTAGCAGCAAGTGCGCGTAAGTTTTCAAGCTGTACAGAACTATCGGCCAGCGTTAACGTCTCGAATGACCGAACGCGGAAGGGGGGAACAAGCCGAAACGCCTCGTAGAAGCATAAAGATCTGGTATACAAAATTTGTGGAGGCGCATTTCCATTGGTCATTAATTGTGCAAATACAAGCGCCAACACTATTTCATTGTCGACGGCTTCCGTTCGCTTGAAAGGCATGGCTGCAATAAACCGGGCAAAATAGTGCAGCGCAGTCGAAGTTGGTTGGTATTCAGGTGAAAGAAACAAAAGATAATCTTTTTGCTTATGTGTGACTCTGTAACCATTGAGGAGGATGCAGTCATCGAAAAAGCCGGCGGTGACAGCGCCGGCAAAACCCGAATTCCGGCTAGCGTCGTCGCGTACCAGGAAGAGGTAGTAGCTACCTTCCCGATGATCTGCAACGGAGACCTGCGTTGCTGTTCCATATCGCTGAAGATCCTGTAGGATCGTCAGCGCCCGATCCTCGCTAATCTGGCTTCCGACAAGCATCTTGTAATCTGACAGCGGACGCACGCTACGGCGAGTTCCCGAAACTGCATCTTCAGGGGCAAGCACTTGTAGTAAACAGGGAAATGCGCTCAAAAGCGGGTATGAGACCTCATCGACCGGAGAGACACCGGTAGTGGGAGTTAGCCCCGTCAGGCGGTTATATCGCGTTATAAAATCGTCGGCCTGTGATGGCTGAGAAGCTGCATTAAATATAAGTGTTATTTCGACGTCATGGGAACCATCCGAGGCCACCATTGTGTCAATAACTAAGTTGACCTCTTGCAAAAACTCAAGGTTCGCTGCGTCATATTCCAAAAATTCCGCCAGGAGCCGCAACGTATTTGTTGCTTGAAGTCCGCCTAAACGCATGGTCTGCTCAGACACGGCGTAACTCCTCTGCAAGGTCGTTTAGCCAAGCAGCGATCAGGCCGTTGACAACTTCAGCTCCTGAGGCAGCGTCGCTAAAACCACTCACATCATCTGTTACAAAAGCGCCATCAACTTTCCATGAACCAGTACCTGGATCTTCTGGAATCCAGGTGACTGCAACGGTATGAGGACTGGGGGAAAACCAGGTTTTGAAGCCACCGACCATCCCGCGCAATGATGATGGCAGAAATAGCAAAACATAGACAAAACTGAACAGGTTCAACTGCAAAGCAGTTGTTTCAAACCCAATTAGATTTGTGGTTGGTCGGAACTGTCTTCGTTTCCTTAGGTCATGGTTTGCCCATGCCCGCCAACGCACTGTTTCTCGCTGCTGTTGCCAGGCTTCGCGTACCCAGGCTTCGATTTGCGCTGGGACGGACGTATGAGGATGAACCTTCGAACGGTCGAGTGTTGTTATTTTCTGCCCGTTTGTGAAAAAAGTGGGATACCAGCCCGATGTTCGCCACAAGTGAAATCGAAGAATGGTCTCTTGCGCGATGGTTTGTCCGGAAGTCTGCAAATCACGCAACATCAAACTGGTAACGGACATGCGTTTGGCGCTGTCGGCTTCTACCCAGCGGATCTCACTGTTGGTCAAATCACTTTGGACCAATAGTGATGTAAGCCGCAGTGCAAACTCCTGCCAGCACGCCTTAATGAACGTTTGCAGCGGTCCCTCATGCTTTGGCGCAACGCCAACTACCAATACGTCGCGTTGCTGGATGGGTTTAGGTGGAGGCTTAGTAACCCAAAATCCGCTGTTAAGAATCCGGTCATAACGAATGATCTCCGGATAAAGAAGTTCAGTCAGCAGCATTCGTGGTAAATCGCTAATTGCATGGGAAACGCGCACACCGTCAGTGCCGGCAGTTGACAGGCGCGGATCTATTAGTGTTCGCTGCCGCGCCGGTCGTAACACAGCAGGGGTTTCATCTCTATAAATGCGGGCTGCATGCGACATGCGCAGAATAACGGCGGCATCCAATATCGAATTCACTCCCGTAGAAATACTTCGGCTTGTTACTTCATTGCCCGCTGTTTCACGATTGCGTCTCTGTTGTGTTGTACTAAGAAGCGTTAGGGCAGAATCCTGCCAGAACACGTCCGGTAAAAGCGATTTTTCTTCCGTAAGCGTAATGATGGCGTTTTCAAGCGCTCGCTCATACTTTTCAAACTCTTCGTATGATACGCTCGTTTCAACGTCGTCTTCACATATCAGCATCCTCATACCGATGAGTGCACAACCAGCCTGCACTAACGGTAGAGCAAGCCGGTAGATCGTGTATCGAATTGAAGAGTGAAATAGCAAACCGGACTCAATGGTAGCAGCAAAGCGGTCAGATGGTAGTACAACGCCTGCTAACTCCTTTACAGTTTCCTGAAGGCGATAGATGACATTGGTCCAGGGAACTTCTAGATAATTGCCTTTTGAAACGATCACTCGCGCCAAGCTGCCTGCAATTTTAGGGGTGATTCCAACTTCGCGGCTCTGAAGCGCGGAGACTATGGCAAGCGTCAGTCGGCGGTCTGTAGATGGCATGTGCACCAGCACATGTTTTAGAGCCCGCCTCCAAACAGCTGGTCCTACCAGGCGAATATCCTGCTGCACCATACAGCTAAGCTTCCCGTGGCAGATGAGTCTCAGCAACTGGGTTCCGGCGATCCACCACAAACCGCCACAGCGCAAGTTCTCGATCGGAAATAGCAATTGGGGCTCGAGGGGTTTGCACTCCCATATAGAGCGCATGAACCAGCATCAAGTTCAGAAATTTTACCATGCGACGGTTCGACATTTCTGATAAGCCACGACGTCGCACTTCATGAACTACTTGCGCTAGCCGCCCATAAAAATTCGAATCGGACGTGTAGAAAATAGCATCTGCTTTTTGAGCAAGATCGTTCCGGAAGTTCTCGAGATCATCCAATAAGTTTGTAAATGGTGTAGTTACTTTGTCTGAGTATGTTTCTGTCCATCCCTTTGTAACGAGATCGACCATACGCCGTGGGGTAGCCTCAAGATTCGTAACGACACAACGGATCAGAAAGCGATCGTAAACGGCTCGCAATTCGCTGGTTTCGGGAATAATGTTAGTCGAGCCAAACATACATTGCATTTTGACATCTATTATTTGACCTCGGTCATGAAATACGCGCTCATTCATAAAAGCAAGAATTGAGTTCAGAATTGCACTCGAACCATTAAACACTTCGTCCAGATAGACGACCTTTGCCTGCTGCATCATATTAGTGGTGTCGCGAACCAACCTCGTCAGCCTCTGTGCCTGTTCTATATTGAAGTAGCCAAACAGCTCACTTGGCTCTGTAAATGGAGTCAAAAGATATTCAAAATAATCCGGATGCTTGGTTGGTTTATTCCTATCAATGACACCGATCCACTCACAGAATGCGCGAATAAGCCGCGACTTTGCCGTACCAGGAGGTCCGATAAAAAGCATAGGCTCTCCAGTCGCGACTGCAAGGATGAGTGCACGCACTGGGTCATCCATGAGAATGAACCTGCTTTTTAGATCATCTTCAATTTTGTGCAGTGCCTCCAAGGTGCTCCTGTGTGCATTTAGGATTGGGCGTACCGTTTTTTCGTTGAGTACGGCGTATGTCGTCATTCCGTTAGTTCCTTCGCCAATTGCATCTGTAATGTAGAAGATACTTCTTGAAACCAGTCCTTTTTAGCCAGGGGGATTGTTATACCTGAATCGTCCTGTGCTTGTTCAGATTGCAACGTTTGCCGTACCAGTGGCAGCGCGTCGACTGACCGCGCTATAGTAGGATGACTAGCAAAAAATTCTTCTTGCTTGTTCGCTCTTAGTAGAAGCCACTGATCCCAAGTTGTTGCCCATGCAGGCCGGAAGCCGATCTCTGCGCCAACACGCTGCAATGTATGCAAAATATGTACTATCAAACTGCTCGAGTCTTGTGGCATAGCTCGAGCAGTAATTGCGGCAAGCAGCAACCAGAACGTGTTTGGAGAGAACACTGGGCAAACTGTACCCTTGTCCAATTCGATAATCCGTCGCGATAGATAGGAAATTACCTCATTAGCAATCCGATATCTGAACAGACCGTCAACCCATGCTCGAATTCCAAGTACGTTCCACAAATCCGGCGGAAACAGATCACCGGCTTTCATTCTTAACAAATGCGCGCTTTCAGTAGATAGTGTTTGTTGCCAGGTCAGATCATCGGGGACCTGGGCAATCGAAGCTTTGATAAAGGCGGTATACGACTGTTTGGGCTCCAATCGAATTGGGTTGGCAGGTAGTGACAATCCCGGCGTAATGATTGTTGCTAGGTTCAACGGCTCATTGTTAAGAATGCTATGTACCATTGCCAAGCCAAGTTGTTGAAGAAGCATGACAACAGTATCATGGGGTACCTTCGATAGGCTTAGAGCGATATCTGACTTTATCGCCATATCTACCGACCGCTTCCCCTGCGTACGATGATGTCCCCATGGGCAATTGGATCATATGAAACAGACGTATCACTGACGAATAAACGTCCATAGATGGTTGCGGTAGGAGGAAATTGTTCCAAAATCGAGATTGGTAGGTCAAAAGTTAGGCCCCTGCGCCCTGCTACCAATATACCTGTCGGTAACTCAATCAGCAGTTTCCCCTGTTCGGGATTATTCAGCGGGCGTGTATCGCATCGAAACATGAGAGGGGGCAATTCACAGGGTTGTGTAGTGTCACCTGTTAGAGACAAAAGTAGTTGCGGGCGGCCAATTTTCCACTTTCGTTTAACGGCGTAGCTTACAACGTAACCGGGGATAATCAGGGATGCCTGGACACCCGGTGACAGGATGCCATTATCGAGGGTGTGTACCGTTACTAGGACATTGGCATTGCGGGCGTCGGGAAGGTTAAGCTGGTACGTGGCATGCGCTGATCGCGAACTGCCTTCGACATTTAGCTGCTGTTCCCAGGTGCCTGTCGCCGATATAACACGATATTTTATCTGTGCTTCCCGTATCGATGGCGGCCAAGTCCATTGCACCCTAAGGGTGGATGTAGAACTAATGTATTGAAGCTGCAAGTTTGTGACTTCAATAAGACTTCCGAGACTCTGCCAATTGCCGCTTACAACCGTATCGCCTTGAATCACAGCTATGGTGTAAGCCACAGTCGTTTTGCCATCCCAGGTATCCTGATAATCGCCAGTGCCAATTGGTACTTCGATTACATTTCCACAATCGAGAAGATCAGCCTGTGTTTTGATTGTTCCAGGAGACCAGGCCGGTTGCTGTCGAGTCTTCAAAAGCACTGTCTTTTGTGCTTTTGGGGGTGTCCATTGAAGCTGTAGTATGATCTTTCCGTTTTCCAGGACGTGCTGTGTCAATTTGAGATCTGTAACTGGTTTTGGAGATGCAAGCGGCCTCACGGAGTTGATGACAATGCCTTCAGAGACAACAGGGTGCCCCAAGCCGTTCTCGAACTGACAGGCTATTCGATAGCTGTACGTTTTACCGTTGGATACCGTGTTATCGATAAAGTGATCTTCTGATCCGGGGAGTCGGGCTAAGGTAGCGCCGCTTAGCATAGAGACGGTTTTTTCCGTACGCCAGATCAGGATGTTCCGTGCGGCCGCTGGTGGTATCCATGAGAACTCAACCGAGCCATCCTTAGCTTGCACATGAAGGTGGCTAACTTCTGCCGTGCGGACCTCTACGAGTTTAGTAGATATGGGAGATGATAGGGCGCCGTTTCGTTGAGCAAAAACGTAATAAGTGATAGGAACTCCTATTGCAGGCTTTGTGTCCTGAATCGAGAGCTTACGGGTCATGCCAACAGGAACGCGTTGCCCATTTCCCTCACGCTTTTCGATTACATAGTCAATGTCGTCTCCACGGACACCATCCCAGTCAATTAACACCTTTCCATCTTTTGTAAGATGTGCCCGAATCCCGCTCGGAGGTGGAGGTGGCGCTGTCTTAACGCGCTTTGACGCAATCGGATCGTCTGGGCATAGCTCAAGAACTTGTTGGAAAAGTTTAAATGCCTCTCCTCGTTTTGTTGGATCTTCATGCAGCTTTTCTGCTTTTTTCAACAGGGCGTCTGCTTTTTCGACAGCCTGTTTTATTTGATCGGCAGCGGCCTGAAATTCTGGATCATCTTCAGCCGCATAACGTTCCCACGCGTCTAATGTTCGCGCTGCTTCTCGTATCCTGCGTTGGCGTTGTGCACGGACTACTTCTTCACGGCATCGAATATAGCTATCGTAGCCAACCTTAGCGTTTGCTAGGAGGGAGTTAATTTTTCTGGTAAGCTCGGGTGATGCTTTTCCGTCTAATTGGAGCGCTTGGTTCAGAAAGTGTATTGCTTGTTGATAGCGCTTTGCCTGATATGCTCCCTCAGCTTCTTGGTAGAGGCGCAAACGCTCCCCGCTATCGAGGAAGTTATGTCCACAGCGTCTACAGAATTCTGTATCGGCGCGATTGTTAGTCTGGCACACGGGACAGACAATTTTTAGTTCTTTTCCGCACCGTGCGCAGTAATCAGCGTCATCGGGATTAGGATAACTGCAGAGAAAACATAGCTGGACTCCACTCGGATATACTGAAGATGCTTCCTCTACATCCTCGACAATCAAGTCATGTGCTTCAGCATATTCCTTGATAATTGCACGTAATTCAGATGAAGGAATACGCTGAAGCATCGGATCTTCGGCGGCTTTTTGGAGCAGGAGTTCCACTTGTGGTTTCAACAGCCGCCCTGATTTCTTCAGAGCGTTAATATAGCTATGCAGCGGCGCAATTTGTTGCCAACGTAGATAGGCGTCGTATGAGGCCCATTTATTTTGTGTTTGTAGGGAGCGAACGATACCCACAAGTGCGTAGATGGCGTCCTTTTCAGCTCGTTTGTTAACACCATCAGGCGCTTTTCTGTAAACTTCTTCAGCTTTTCTGAGAATGCTCTCGGATGTCGCTCCCGGCTTTAAACCAAGAAAGTCGTATAGGCTGGATTTACCTAGAAGCTTCAGATTGGTTTCTAAGTCATGAATAGTACGTTTATCTAGTGGCTTTATGCCATTTTGTAACTTGAGTACTTTTACCGAGAGCTGGTCAAGTAGTTTACTAAAGTCAGCCTCATCTTCGCTAAGCGCTAACCACTCCCGGCTAAGGCTTTCGTATTCTTCGTGTCTCAAGTAGCCCTTGGCAGCGTGCAATTTAATGCGATCGACAAGTTCTTTCAGCTTCTCTCGTCGTTTGGCATCCTGGAGAGCAATGGCCGCCTGCGCCATCTGCTGCCGCTGCTGCGGATCGAGCATCACGGCACGTATATTAGGAATGAGTTCAATGTATTGCTTAGCCTGTTTCCTTTTAGACTCAGGGTAAGACGGCATTGATGTCGCACGCCACTTTTTCTCCGCGCTTTGAAGCGCCTCCTCAAATTTGGCATCATCCCAAGGAGCTTTGGGGTCCAAATTCAAGAGCAAGAAATAATTAACCGGTGCCATAACGAACTAAAGTCCTATTACAGTCGATACTGTAGCAACTCGCGCGCGATAGTGCCGAAAGCGTCAGTCAAAGCGCCACGCGGCGCGAACAGGCTTTCTCTGCCAGTGGATGAAATAGCATCAAGAAATGCTTTGTTCGGTACTCCAAAGGCAATACCGATAATTTCGATACCAGCCCTATGGCAAATTTTTGCGCGCTGGATGGCCTTATACTGATGAACCCACTTGCCATCTGCGAGCACGATAGCAAACTTCCTGCCCGGTTGTTCAGCCAAATGCTTGTAGAGAAGATCGAATGGTTGACCCTGGTTTCCTTCGCCAAAAGGGATCTGAAGTGCATTGATTGCGCTTGTAATCTCGGAAGCGTCTGTGGTTGCCGCTTGCCGCAGGACGGCTGTGTTTCCAACAGTCATGAGTCCAATACGAGTTGCTTCGTCTGGCTGCAAGAGCCGCACAAATTCATGCGCCGCGAGCTTGGCTTCACGTAGCGGCTCACCACGCATACTGCCAGAAATGTCAATTACAATGTAAACAGTGAGGCGCTCTTTCAAAGCATCTCTTCGGGTTGTTGGAGGACTGGCAAACCGGGCAGGGATATCTTCAGGTAAAGGCTCCCGATCTATAGAAAGCAGTTGGCCTGTGTCCAAGTCCTTCGCCTGTATGGCAACAAGGCCGTCCTGGTCATAGCTCAAAGTAACCTGAACTTTAGTTGGTTCATCGCGATAGGTGAATCCAGTAACGACGAAAAGATCCAGATAAGAAAGGAGTTCACTTAGCGGATTTTCGGATTCGCCTTGGGTCACGAAGATTTCCATACGGTTGTTTGCATTTTCTGGATGAGTTTGGAAATCATAGTGACGCGTTTGTGATGCTGGTAGCCGTGACTGCTTGGGAATTATGATACTGTTGACGTATCGATCTCCTTCCGGACTAAGCGCAATCATGCCCAAGCTATGTGCCGTCACGTCGTTTAGTTTCGGAAGCGAACGAGACACTGAGCCGACACGAAAAAGTTGGTTTGAACGGCTATCAGCTATCCTCGCCGCTTCCAACGCTGCTCCTAATGCAACAACGTGATCTGGGTGTATCCCTTCCAAGGGATTTTTGCCGGAAATCGCCTTTACAAATTCCCGTATCATTGGCATACGGGTCGAGCCACCAACCAATAACACGCCTGTTAAATCAGTCCAGGTACAATTCGCCTCATGGAGCACAGTTTCCGCTAGCAATTGTGTGCGTTCTACCAGATCGCGTGTTAGGCTTTCGAATAGTTGGCGATCTATGGCATAACTTGCAGAGGCTAGCTCACCATCAACTCGGATTACGGTCGATCTTAATTGCGACAGCGCACGCTTAGCTTGCTCAACTCGAATAAGCAGTTCGTTCAGGTTCTCGTCAAGCACATCTTCATCGTATGTTTCTGAGAAACGGTCCGAGACATATTGTAGTAGGCGGTCATCCCAGTCTCTGCCTCCTAGCTGGTGGTCTCCACCGGTGGCAAGCACATCAATACGGTCGTCCTGTACGTCAACCACGGTGACATCAAACGTTCCGCCACCAAGATCATAAACGAGGATACGCCCACGTTTTAGCTGATAAGCGAGCGCTGCGGCAGTTGGCTCGTTAATGATACGTAACACATTAAGGCCAGCTTGGCGTCCGGCCTCAATCGTTGCCTCTCTTTGCACGTTCTGAAAGTAAGCAGGAACTGTTATGACAGCTTCCGAAATTGCTTCACCGAGGTATGCTTCTGCCGAACGTTTAAGATACTCAAGTACCTGCGCCGACATTTCAATAGGGCCATACTCACGCCCAAAGTACTCGACCTTCTCGTCGGGCGTGAGCATGATCCGCTTGAAAAACGCTGCAACGCTACTTGATCCAGCGGCTTGCCGTTCTTTAGCCGCATATCCGACCAAAGGTGGATTGGTAGAGAAATCCACAACCGATGGTGTAACGAGATCTCCATCCAGATTCGGAATGACTTCTGGCTGCCCGTTTGCGTTAACGTAGGCGATAACCGAAAAGGTCGTGCCAAGATCAATACCAACTGCTGGAGCCATTGCTAACGAACCTGTATTGCGCTTGAACGTGCCTTTGCCTGCTCGATTTCTTCTTGGCTCATAATGCGAGTCGTCTGAATCGTTGTATTAATCTGGCGACCGTCTGCAAGTAATTTTGCATTCATGGTTAGGAGGCCGCTGTCGTCAAGTGAAAAGGCAATTTCAATTGGGGAGCCAGCAGGAAGTCCTTCCGGTAGATCCATGACTGCATTACCGAGCTCAACGCTGTCCGCAACTTCAACAAGTTCTTCGTCCGACTCATTTTCCATAACACGCAGGTTCAGGTTACGCTGATGCATTTCCCGAGTGCCAAACGTATCTCGCACTACAGAGACGGGAACCGCTGTCTGGCGGGTAATAAGGTTAACTACTTTTTCTGTCCAGTTATTCCCCACTCGAACATCTGCAACAATTCCGAAGCTATGACTCGTGATATTGGTGATTTTGATGTCATGTAGGCTTCGGATAGCAATTTCAGCAATACCTGATTTCTCGACGACTGCGCGGATAGCTTCATCTTCACTTTTTGCACCACGCTCTATTTCATCTTCGATTTGCTCTTTCAAGACAAGCTTCTGGCCGTGAAAAGCCGCACCTTCTGCAACCGCAAAGTCAGGTCTATTGAACTTGGGGGTAACACCAAAGACTTCACGAATTTTTGCCTCGATCTGCGGCATCTTTGTCGAACCACCTACCAGTAAAAACTCGGTAAAGGGTGGATGCCCTTTCGCGGCAGCGTCGTCGAGAAGCTTCTTGGTCAGTGAGATGGTTTGCTCAAGAAGATCAGCAGTCAGCTCGTCGAACTTTTCTCGTGTTAGGGTAACGCGGGTCGACTTTCCTTGGTATCGTACAGGTACTAGGGTCTCGCTGCTGGTTGTCAGCCTCTTCTTCGCACCCTCAGCGAGGTTGTACAAATCCTGACGAACTTCGGGGTCATCCAATGGGTCCTCACTGGCGCCATGTTCTTCCTGCCAGCACTGTGCTAAGTATTCGACAACTCGCGCGTCCCAATCTTTGCCGCCAAGGAGCCGAGCGCCTCCAGTTTCTAGGACTGTGAACTCGTTGCCTTGAATCTTAATGAGCGTAACGTCGAAGGTGCCTCCGCCAAGGTCGTAAATCACCGCCAGTGAATCCTGGTTGGATCGCAACCCATAGGCCAGAGCAGCAGCCGTTGGCTCATTGATGACCGCCAGGACATTAAGTCCGGCTATCTGCCCTGCAATTTTTGTCGCCTCGCGTTCGCTGATGTTGAAGTACGCGGGACACGTGATGACGACGTCTTTAATCTCTTGCCCGATCTGTTGAGCTGCATCTCCGACCACTTTTCGCAGGATATAAGCAGATATTTCTTCTGGTCGAAAGCTACGCCCATCTATCAAGATAGTTTCATCGGTTCCCATTAACCTTTTGACTGACTCCACCACCCGATCTGGGTACATTACAGAGACGTTCTTTGCTTCACGCCCGACAACAACTTCATCTCCATCAAAATAGACAACAGACGGTGTTGTTTGTTCACCATCCAGATTCTCGATAATCTGAGGCTTGCCGAATTCATCGATATAAGCAATGCATGAGTAAGTGGTACCGAGGTCAATACCATAAACTCGGTTGGGGGTGGTATTCATTATTCAACTCCTGTTGATTGCTCAACGTATTTGTAGACGGTCACTTGTTCGGGGCGTATGAAAACAAACGATCCATCGGCTGTTTGATAGCGAACACCGGGCTTCCGACTAGCTGCCAGGCAACTATCAAGATCAGCGGCAGACGTCTCCAACACTTTAGTAGCCTTGTGAAGTTGGCTATCAAACGGTTGTCCGACTTCTGTGTAATAAAATTCGAAGCCCTGTTGCCGCAAAGCTTCAGCAAGCTCATCCATAAATAGTTCCATTTCGCGAATAAGTTCCTTGCTATCTAGTGGATTGTCACCTTGGAGGCGATCGCGGTATTCGGACATTGAGTCGTACAGGCGAACAAGGTCATTAACGAGCGGGCGTAAAATGGGAAAAGTGAGGCCGGTCCGGTAGAGGCTGACTTGTTCGTGTAGCGTGTCGATTAGCCGCTCTTTTTGAGCGTCATATTTGAGCTTGCTTACAAACTCTTGCAATAATTGATCCTGTCGTTCAGCAATTAACGATAGCGCGTTGTGCAATTGCACTTCTGCAGTATCAAGATAGGGAGCTTCTGCCTGTTTCGGTTCGGAAGCTTCTGTAAGCTCAGGTTGATTGACTTGTTCGTCAGACATCAAAACTACCTTCCTTAGTTATTGTCAACCAAAGAACATGCATTCGATAGTTCCTGGTTAGTTAGTGTCCGCCAGGAAATAGCTACTTTTCGTGTGTCTTGCTAAGTAGCTGTGCGCACAATCGTTTGAGCACGTGTGGTTGGAGGAGGCAGGGTTCCCAACACAATTACATGGTTGCGCGCGCGCGATAATCCGACATAAATGACTGCATCGCTCACATCTTGGTGCACTGCATCAAGTTCACTTAGGATCACAAGAGGGCTTTCCAAGCCCTTGAACTGATATATTGTGCAGACACGAATAATGTTTGTTCCTTCAGCTTCAAGATCCCAGGTAAGTATATAATTTCCAATTTGCGCTCCTTCTTTCCATTGGCTACGGCGTTCGCTCTTTGCTGTAAGTAGAACTATGTCTTTGGCAGCGATACCCTCTTCTTGAATAAGCCGATGTAAGAGGCGGCTCAATTCACGGCGCGCGCTGGCTTCATCGCTGATTGAAACAACTTCAATTGGGCGTCCTTCTGGGCCGATACATACAGTCTCATCTGATGTAGTCGTGTAATCTCCCAAGCGTTCGTGGATAGCTTGGGTGTTGCGACAGTTTTCGTCGAGAAAGAACGGTTTCCCTTCTATTGGAACGTTGCTTAATTGCGTATACAGTCGTTGATTATCATCAAAAAAAACGTAAAAAACGCCGTTTTCTGGATCATTTAACAGACTAGGCAATGGGACCCACCAGGTAGCATCAAAGTCCTGTGCTTCGTCTACAATAATAGCGTCATAAAGTGAGTCTGTTGCGTTGAGATCGTGTAGGCGGAGCATTTCAACTGCATCCAGCAATAAGTCTGCAGCAACACGATTAAATGCATCCATATCATGGGGAACATCGAGTTTTGCTAATTTCGACATGTGATAAACAAGCCCATGGAAGGTGTTGACAGTAATATTTTCGTAGGGCAGATGATTTTTAATCCAGTTGACAAGATTGCGATTAAAACAGAGAAAGAGGACTTTATATCCTGCCTCGGCAAGCTGTCCCGCTTTTTCCAGCGCTAGTAACGTCTTGCCTGTTCCCGCACCCCCTACAATGGCGGCCCTTCGATGCTGCCTGAGTTGGCGTTCGGCTTCGCTTGTGCTGTCATCAGCCCCAGCGCCACGATAGACCTTGCCGCGATAAAAACTTTGTAAATAGCCAACAGTAATTCTTCGACGGTTACGTTCAAGTTCTCTTAGGCCGCGCATTGTGATTCTGAATTCATCGGCTAAATGACTGTGAGCATGCTTCTTTTTGGTAATAAAGCCCGCTTTCACGAAATAGACGTCACACCAGGCAACGCGGTTGACGAGTGTATACTGACGTCCACTCATGGCTTCGATATCGGCGGGAGACAGCTTGAAATGCTCCGCTAACTTTGTGAGAAGCTTGCCTCGAGTGTATGTCTTGCCATCAGACAAAATGTCGAGAAAGGGAAGTAAAAATTCGTTTTGTGTTGGGATAGCCATCACGAACTAACGAGCTTGACAAATCTTTTAGATTCAGCAGTTCCGCTTGGTAGCCAGATAATTCTAATATACTAGAGCTTCTGTTTAATAAGAATTTATGTCCATTGCTTTAGCGAAAGCTTTAAACATGACATCTTCTGGGAAAGGAATTCTCAATCTAGCAGTATGGTCTGTCAAGAGCTAGTAAGCTCGTTGTGCTGCTTGGGTCAGCGAAAAGAAGCTATTTTTTCTAAGTCTCTCGTATCTTGAAATGATTTAATCCTTTAGCCACCGCTACACACTTGTCGTCTGCCCACCAGCCAGAGTAAAAATTCGCATAGTCATAACAAATAACCGAGATAGCCCTGCAACACAGCACGGCATTCACAGTGACACTGCGGGGCAGATTCTTGCCGGCGAGGTAAGTTCCATCTCACCAAATTGCTTCGCCAGTTGGGAGGGCACACGCCAAACGGTGGCACACATGCGCT